>OGQN01000008.1_pt1 | contig 265886 bp, 230 predicted proteins | sample 1553231 | NCBI WGS metagenome assembly OGQN01 (sample SAMEA2579950, study PRJEB22360) | human gut metagenome | biome: human gut; feature: human-associated habitat; material: faeces | place: Denmark | collected 2008/2010 | reverse complement strand
TATTTAGTATTCAACTACAATATAAAAAAAGTATGATTGTTCGCAAAGGGAGGGGGAAAATGATAATATAATAGGATTCAGTATTTCAGGCTTCAGTTCAATCTTGAAAGTATATAAGAAATTCTTCCAAATAATAAAAGTACTGATCCCTTAATCTACAATATCATTTAGATCAAAATAGAGTAAACGGGTGGCGTCATTCTCATCGTCTGAGGTCAGAGGCTCAAATCCATTTTTTAAATAAAAAGGGATTGCAGAGGAGTATGCATCGACAGTGATAAAGCGGCAGCCGGTTTTATTGTCTTCGATAAAATAGCTCTTAATAAAATTAAGAACTCTTGTACCTATATGTTTCTTCTTTACCATAAGATCTACTCCAAATCTACATATCTTGACGGCTGGATAACTTTTTAGGCGTTTCTCATTTACAAAACGGTGACGACGAAAACGGTTGAATGCTGTTTTATCTTCGAAGTCTGATAATGAAACCCGGTCATTTGCTAAACTGAAGTATGCTATAACCGATTTGCTGTTATCTTCTACAGCATAGCTTACAGCTAAAAGTTCTTTGCGATAAAGTAAAGACTCATTTAAAATAAAATCGTTCAGATCTGCGTCTCCGCAGTCGAACGATTTTACTATTTCTTGTTTTTCCAGCCGACGTATATTATATTGTGGTTGAATACATTCTGCTTCTTCCATTGTTTACTTTTTTAGAGTCTTTATAAAGTACTCATAATCTTTCAGTCTTTGTTCTCGTTGCTCCTTCGTCTCTTTACGCGGATGTTTCATCCGCTCTTCAAAACGGCGTGCATCTTCTCCGTAAAGGATGGGCGTTTCTTTTATAGGTCGTGCCATATCTAATTCTCCTTTCTTTATTAAATCAATGCAAAGGTACACATTATTTTCCATAACCTTTCATTTTCAATATAATTATGGGTTGCATGATATAATCTTTAAGAAAAGAAATATTATAGTATAAACTGGAATCTTGCCTGCAATACACTAAAATTCTTGTCGCTTATCTCCCGAATGTGTTTTCCGGGGATTACATAACTGTAGTTTACTTTAATCCCTATATGCTTGTTTATGTAGTAATTCAATCCCAGAGAAAAATCCTTTTGTGCTCCGCCTAATACTGCCGCAGTCCGGTCGTTCATATCTACGATATTGAAACGTCCGCAGAGTTCGAGCGCACGGCCTATAGGACGGGCAGGACATGCCAGAGCTGCATCATAGTCATAAGTATCTCCTATCAGGAGCCACGAACATTGCGCATATCCACCCTGTCCGGTATAGTCGGCAAGGGCATTCCTGCGTTTCACTTGAGTACGGATATATTCGCTTTGAAGGAAGAATTTTCCGTAATAGATCAGCAGTTCAGTACCCAGCTTCACTTGATGGCGGGCATTATCCACTTCCGCATAAATCAGGTTACGATTGTCGATAGTACTCACTCCGGCAGATTTATAGATAAAGGTATTCCTGTTATCATCATCCGGCAAAGCACCATCGGGAGTGCGATAGATAGCGGCAATACCGAGATGCAGTAGCTTTCCAGTTTCATTTACAGGTCGGTAAACAAAACGTCCGTCTACGGCATAACCTTGCGAGGTATTCTTTAAGTTACTGATATCGTTGTCGGTAAACAATCCTCCGCAAGCATAATAATGCGTGGCATTGTAAGTGTAGGCAACTCCCAGACGCCGACTGTTGGTCATGGCAAGCACAGAGCCGGGTGACTGATGGAAACGTAGGTCGAAAGTGCTGCAAAGCATATCCATGGTGAAAGGTTCGTAGAATTGCCCTACCTGGATGATATGCTTACCGGAAGTGTAAGTGGCGAAAGCATCTTTGATAGAAACCTTGCTGCCTACATAACCTATTTCCACTTTCATGTCCCAGCGCTGGTAAGTGGCCTTCATGCCTACGCGCAGATCATTGAATTCCATACCGTTACCGAAATGATTGTCATTCCTGAGATAAACACCGCCATCCATAAGCATGCGGCCGGTTACTTTGTACTGTAATTTGTCGGAGAGAGTTTCCTGTGCTGTGGCGGTCAGAGAAGTGACAACCGCCAGCAGGCACAGGGAGGATTTAGAAAGGTAATTCATTAGTAAGAAGTTTGTTGGACTACTTCTATCAGACGTGCGAAATCTTCAGGATGTACATCTCCGATGTTGCCGATGCGGAAAGTATCTGCCTGGGATATCTTGCCCGGATAGATGACGAAACCTTTTTCTTTCAGTTGGGTGTAGAAAGAGTTGAAGTCGAAACCAGCTTTCGGGTAAAGGAAAGAGGTGATGATGGGCGACTGGAATTCGTCCGGCAGCAAGGTTTTGAAGCCGAGTGCGCGCATTCCTTCTACCAATATGCGGTGGTTTTCGCAATATCTCTTGTGGCGGGCGGCTACTCCCCCCTCTTCTTCCAGTTCGGCAAGTGCCTGCTTGAAGGCTCTTACAACATGGGTGGGTGAAGTAAACCTCCATTTGCCATGTCCTTTTTCCATCGTCTCCCATTGGTCGTAAATATCGAGTGAGAGTGAACGGGAAACGCCTTTGCAGTGTAACAGTTCGGATTTGCGGGCTATGATAAAACCGAAGCCAGGAACACCCTGAATGCATTTGTTGGCACTGCTGATCATGAAGTCGATACCTAATTCATACATATCCAAAGGCACACCACCGAAGCTGCTCATAGCGTCTACAATCAGCTTTTTGTTATGGAGCTTCACAATGTGGGCAATCTCTTTGAGAGGGTTCAGGATACCGGTAGTGGTTTCGCAATGTACTACGGCTACGTGGGTGATATCTGAATTGTTGGACAGGTAATCGTCTACATAGTCAACGGAAACCTGTTCGGTTTCTTCGAAAGCAAGCATATCGTAGTTGATGCCGTGATATTCGGCAATGTGGCCCATACGGTCACCATAAGCGCCATTGCTGAGGATAAGTAGTTTGTGCTTGGGAGTGATGACACTGCCGATAACAGCTTCCACGCAATAAGTACCGCTTCCCTGCAAGAGTACGGAAGTGTATTCATCGGTGGCTGTGGTGGCAAGGGCAACGAGGGATTTGCGGATTTCTTCTACAATGTGTACGTTATAGTCGGCGTCCCATGTGCACCAATCGGTCATCATGGCTTCTTTTACGGTTTCTGACGTGGTTAATGGGCCGGGGGTTAATAATAAATAGGGTTTCATATTGGTTTGATATTTAAAAGGATTAGTGATTCGTATTCAGTTTATGATTGATAAGTTCTATGATTTGGGGAAGTTCTTCGATGCTGTCCACCACATAGTGGGCGCCTGCCAGAAGCATGCGCTGTCTGACTTCTGCTTTCCGGGCAGTGAGCGTTGCGGGAGACATTTGTTCTACTTCCTTCTGGGTTAGTCCCAGTTCGTTACTGCCGAGTATGACGCCGACGGTCCAGACTTTGGCATTGATACCCTCTTTGATGTCGGCAATGGTGTCACCGTACTTCAGAACACAGTCTGTTGAAGGGATGGCAAGATCGATCATGTTTTGGTAAATCATATAAGGAAGAGGACGTCCGGCAGGCAGACCGTTGGGAGTGACACACTTGTCGGTGGTGTAACCTTTGCGGGCTGCATTGGGGAGCACTACGTCCATCATGGCTTGGGTGTAGCCGGTGGTGGAACCTATTTTGATGCCTTGTTTTCTCAGTTCATTCAGGGTATCAATGACTCCGGGAATGGGGTCGGTGTAGTTTGCCAAGGAAGCAAAAAGGTATTCTTCGAATTTGGCGTTCATATCTGTTACGTCCTGTTCGTTCCAGGGACGATGATAGAGTTTCTCAAACTCCTCGCCTACTCCGTCCATCTTGAACAGTTCGCGGATGTGGTCTATCTTGGCCATTCCCATAGGGCGGCGGGCTTGTTCCATCGTGATGTTGATACCTATTTCATTGAAGGCTTTCAAGAAGGCGGCTACCGGAGCGAAACATCCGTAATCGACTGCAGAGCCTGCCCAGTCCATAATGATACATTCTATTCTTTTCATGTTTACTTGTTATTTTATAATGAGTTGTTATTTACCTGTTTAGATTTTTAAGTGCGGATTACGCACCCGGGAAACTGAATACAACCTGCTAAATTATCATTTATTACAACAAGGTGTTCCATTTTCCTTGTTTTTTTAGCTGGGCATCACAGAAAATGCAGATTGCAGCATTTCCGGTTTCTCTTCTACCGCACGTCCGGTGCGCAGGAGTTCTTCTTTCTTATGTCTCTGCACCAGGTAGACAATAGAACAACTGAATGCTACGGTACAGATTATTCCTACATAACCGGACATCTGGTTGTAAAAATCGAGCCAATTGATATCCGTATTAAAGAATTCCTTGAACATCAGGACGAGTACAGTACCGGTATATCCGATGAAATCAATAGTCACAATAAAGAATCCTACATTGCCTTTTATCTTGAAACATGCTATGAAGCGGTCGAAAAATATGCTTTGAAAACAGAGGTAGGCAATGTAAAGGCTCAGACTCTGGATGAACAACCAAGTCACGGTGCTGAGTTGAAGCGTATCGTAATTGAGTGATACGAAACTCATGGTAGCCGTTCCGGTAACCACCATGCTCAGGAGGATGACCAATACTTTGATATTGCTCTTTACAAAGACCATCATTCCGAAAAGTGCCAGGATGATAAGAGTAACAACGCTGTCGATCTGTGCAAACAGCCAGGAAGATTGTCCGCTCATGTCGATAATCTTCACCAGGAAATCTTCTTTAATATCCCGGAGGATAACCAACAGCAGGTTGGCTACGAACAGGAGGATCAATACAGGCATGAAGTTGCGGAACAGTTCTTTGCGTTGTTTTCCGTTGAGAGTGACACGCTGGCTCTTTTCGGCAATGTCCTGTTGGGTGGGTTGCGGCAGGCGATTCAGGGTGTAACCCAGCAAGGCAAGCAATGGCAGGGCAAAAGCGCCGATGAGAGCGGGCATCCAGAACTCTCCTACATGCAGGGTGTTCATAACGAACAGTCCGATAGATTTTGCCACGCCGGAGCTGATGACAATACTGATACCCAAAAGGCTGGCAAGAATATCGGTGGTGCGTCTGCCTTCGATGAAGCTGAATATCACGCCCCACATGCAACCCAGTGACAAACCGTTGAAGAACATGGCGAAGATATTATAAGGAGCGGGCAAGAGTCCGAAGAGAACCAGGGAGAGTTCCGCAACCAGAATGGAAGCCAGGATGAACTTCATGCGGTGCTCCTTCTTTAATTCGGAGATTAACTTGATACCGACAAACTTGGCGATGAGGTAGCCCAGAATCTGGACGATGGTAACCAATACTTTATAATCCAATCCGAAGGCATCCAGTCCGTCGAAGGAGGCAGCGGTGAAAGGTTTGCGAAGCGCATATACTAAGGAGTACGAAAGAAGCGCTGCACCTCCTGCCCAAAGTATGAATACAAGATCGGATATTTTCTTGTTTGAAAGTAGTTCCGTTTTAATGTCGGTAATTGTTTTCATTTTATTCTCTTTTGATTTCGAGGGCAAAAGTAGAAGGATGATGTTACAGAAAAAATGAATATTTATTATTAATACATTTAATTATCGGATAGAAAATAAAGTAACATTAATGTAACATTTATGCAATCGGAATATAACACAAGAGGCTGTTCTTTGCAAATTAAAAACCAAAAACACTTACAAAATATGGAGGAACTATTAGAGATATATAAGCGGATAGAAGATCTGCGTAATAAAGGGGTGAAAATGAAAGATATAGCAGACAAAACGAATATGCCCGCCAGTGTGCTGTCTTCTCTCTATTCAAGTGTGCTGCCCACCTTTGCAAGATCGGTAAAGAAAGGAATGACGGAAGAAGAAGCATTGGACTATGCCCTGTCTCAGGTGAATAATGTTTCGAAGAAACGTTTGCTCGGCAACCTTACTGAAATGAAAGAGCAGTTGCTGGAACTGGAACCCGTGATAACCGGTAACCAGAAGGAAATTCCATTCGTCAGAATGTTGACCGAAGAGATGAATCACTCGGCACAGGAAGTGTATAATTATAGTGGTATATATATAAGTTATAGTCTTTCGTCTTCGAGCGATTGCCTGAAGATGGAACCGTATCTGATTAGTACCTCCGAAAACAATGACTATGTACAGGTGACTCATATGAGCGCTTACAACACAACGCACCGGGGGATCGGGTTATTAAATAATCATCAGAATGCATATATCATCTTCAACGAAAGGGAGGCTCCGCAGCTTGCATTATTCACCATCTATCTGCAACTGCCCATGTACGACTATCCGTCTATGCTGAAAGGGCTTTACCTGAGTCTGGACTATAACCGGAATCCGATAGCCCGGCGGATTGTTTTCGTGAAATATTCCGATAGCACCAGCATGGATGATTTTATAGAACTGAAAGGCGGACTGCTGACCGAGGAAGAACTGACACCGGAGCAAAAGGTCTATTTTGAATATACATGCCGGGGCGGGGATTATATAAAAACGTGTACGGTGCCCTCCCCTCACCTGAATGGTGACGATCTGGAAAGGGAGAAGAAGATGCTGAAACTGTGATTCTGCTAATAAGAATATAACGACGATGTGTCTTTTGTTACAGATTTACAGTTTTTCTTATCATCTTGCTTTGATATTGAAAGTTTTTTAGTATGTTTGCCGCATTATTAATGAAAAACACGTCTTTTCAATGAAAAAGCAAGATTTCCTGTTTATTATTCTGGTGGTGGTAGTCTTTCTACCATTCTTTTTGAGTGACGCGGTTTATGACTGGTATAAGTCGTTCAATGCTGCACATGGTATGGTGATGAGCTTTCTGAAGTTTGCCATTCTGTCTTCGTTGGGCGAAGTGCTGGGATTACGAATCAGTGCGGGAGTGTACAACCGGAAGGGCTTCGGTATTATTCCGCGCATGGTGGTATGGGGCATACTCGGTATGGGTATCAATGCCGCTATGATTATCTTTTCAAAAGGTGTGCCGCAGTTCATGGAGTATATGGGAATGGCAAATGCTGCCGCAACGTTTACAAGTGAAGCGATGTCTCTCGATAAGGTGCTGGTGGCGCTGGCCATATCGGTAACGATGAACACAATCTTTGCTCCGGTATTCATGACTTTCCATAAAATAACAGATACGCATATCCTGATGTGCGGCGGTTCTATTAAGAGTCTTATCACTCCTATTCCAATGACGAAAATCATCACCGGACTGAACTGGAACGTTCAATGGAACTTCGTCTTTAAGAAGACAATCCCGTTCTTCTGGTATCCTGCACACACCATTACTTTCATGCTTCCGCCGGATATGCGCGTATTGTTTGCGGCATTGTTGGGCATTGTGCTGGGAGTATTGCTGGCAGTGGCGGCACGGAAATAGTTTTTTTATTACCTTTGCTTCCTGCTAAACTAAAATAGATGTATGAAACTATATAGTAGGCAGGAAGCAATCGCACGTATGAATATGCTGGCAGGCTGTTCAAAGTCGTTTGTCTTTCTGATTGATTATTCGCAGGAACAGGTTTATGTGGAAGAGACGGCAAAGGTCTCACCGGGGGAGTTGATATATAACCTGAATGGATTTACGAATGAAGCAGTTGCCGGTTTAACGGATGAATTGTTTCCGGAGAGTTTGCCGGAACAGATAGAATGGATCTCACAGCCTGTTTCTTTTCAGGAATACAGTCGTGCTTTCGGACATGTGAAAAAGAATATTCTTGCCGGAAACAGCTTTCTTACGAATTTAACTTGCCGGACTCCGGTACAAACCAATCTGACTTTAAAGGATATATATTGTAACTCCCGTGCTTTATATAAAGTATGGGTAAAGAATCGTTTTGTAGTTTTCTCTCCGGAGATTTTTGTTCGGATAAAGAAAGGGACTATCAGCTCTTATCCCATGAAAGGTACGATAGACGCTACCCTGCCCAATGCCGTACAAACCTTGATGAACGACGGGAAAGAAGCGGCAGAACATGCTACGATTGTGGATCTGATCAGGAATGATCTGAGTATTGTGGCATCTCATGTCCGGGTGGAGCGTTATCGCTATATAGATGTGTTGCAGACAAATCGGGGACCGATATTGCAGACCAGTTCGGAGATATGCGGTGAACTTCCAGAAGATTACAAACGGCAGTTAGGTGATATTCTTTTCAGCATGTTGCCTGCCGGTTCTATTACCGGTGCACCCAAAAAGAAGACGATGCAGATTATTCGTGAAGCTGAAGGATATGAACGGGGATTCTATACGGGAATAACCGGATATTTCGATGGAGACAATATGGATAGTGCCGTGATGATACGTTTTGTGGAGCAAGAGGCGGACGGAATGTATTTTAAAAGCGGTGGTGGTATTACTTTCAAGAGTGATGCCCACAGTGAATATGAAGAAATGAAACAGAAAATATATGTGCCGATTTATTGAAACGATACAAGTACGTGACGGTAAGTTGCAGAACCTTGCCCATCACAACCGTAGGATGAATGAGACGAGACAGGCGGTTTTCGGAATGGCGGATCAACTGGATATTCTGGATTATACAGAGGATTGTCCTGAAAGCGGTTTTTATAAATGCCGGGTAGTTTATGGCAGAGAAGTATGTGAAGTGGCATTTTCCACTTATACAATGAGGACTGTACGTTCACTCCGGTTGGTCGGTTCGGATACGATTGATTATCGCTACAAAAGTACGGACCGGAAGGAACTGGAAGCATTGTATGCCCTGCGCGGCAATCAGGATGATGTATTGATTGTCAGAAACAATCTTTTGACGGATACTTCCATTGCTAATGTGGCGTTAGAAAAAGAGGGAGTCTGGTATACACCGAGGACTCCCCTATTGAAGGGCACAAAACGTGCATTGCTGTTGGAACAGGGGGTACTGACGGAATGTGATATTCCGTCAGATGAGATTTTCTCCTATTCACACATCGCTTTATTTAATGCGATGATTGATTTTCAGTCTCTGGTTCTGGAGATTAACCGGGATACGGTTATTCGTGTTTGATACTATCTACCGGATTATTTCTTGCTGCCCGATAACTGTTCAGGCATACTGTGAGCAGGGTGATGCAAACAGTGAAGAACAAAGGAAGCAGGAAATGAAGGATACCAATGTGTACATGGTAAGCAAATTGTTGCAGCCAATAATTCATCAGATAGCAGACAAGGGGTACAATGAGTATAAACGCTATACCTATGTAGTACAGGAACGGGCGATTGACAAGCCATAATATTTGCTCGAATGATGCACCGTGAATCTTCCGAATTCCTATTTCTCGTATACGTTGCTGGATAGCATAATGGGTGATGCCGAACAATCCGAACAGTGTGAGGAATAAACTGATTGATGCATACATCAGCAGGATGCGGGAAAAGTCGGTGACTTCCTGATTATTGGAGATCAGTATCTGATAAGGATCTTCATAATTGAATGGAGTACCGGGGTATTTCTTTTCCCATAATCCGCGAAGATGATTGATAACTGCTGTGCGATCTTGTTCGTCAAACTGTAAGGTCAATGTGGTATAGTTATCTTGGGGCATTTCGTGCAGAATCATTCTTAGTGGAAACACATTGTTTGTGAGCGAATATTTCTTGAAATCTTTCATGACACCGATAATAGTACCTTTCTCACTCTTTTCGGGCACGTATTTGGAGATCGGTTGTCCCACCGGGTCTTCTCCTTCGGGCACAAGATAGCGAATGAAGGACTCGTTGATGATGACCGGCACAGAGGTACGGAGTAATAAATGGAATGTTTGTTTGGCATCCAGCAAGTCGAAATCGTATATATCCAGGAAGTCCGGACAGTTTTCATAAAGTTCAAGCATCAGAAGATCATTCTTCTCACCATTTTGGCGGGGAACGGCCATACTCATGGTATAAAGGCCTGATTGAGAAGATACAACAGACTTCACTCCGGGGATGGATTTAATGTCTTCTATCCAAGTAGATAAAGGGGATTGCCGGGAGTCGCCGATTCCAAACTCAACGATTCCTTTGTAGCGGCTTCCCTCCTGCTCTATCAGGTCCATTTGGCTACGGATTATCATAAAAGCACTTAGCAGTCCGATAGAAATCATGAATTGTAAGGTGACCAGTGCTGCTACAATGCGCTGTTTCTTACGACCTGTAAAGAAGCTACGGTAACGGCTTTCGGACAAGGTCTGTATCTTCCGGCTCATGTATTCTGCCGGAACAACGGATAGAATGATGACAAACAGCAGGATAACAGGGAATACCTGAACGGAGAAAAGATAGGAGAACGACAGATGTGCGGATATTGTTGCATTGAATACTGCTAACAGGTCGCTCATCAACAGAATGGATAACAAGAACGCTGTAATCACCATCAGGAAAGTATCGGCAAAGAGTTGCCAACGGATTTGACGGTGGCTTGCACCTAAAAGGCTTTCAATGTGCAAGGTGCGTATTTGCTTCAATAAGCGTGAAAAACTGAGGTTGATATAGTTGAAGCAACCGATGAACAAGATTAATAAAGCAGATAGCAGTCCGACGCTTAACAGGGCCTTTTGCCGATGCTCGATACACTGGTTGCTATCTTGTGTGGTAGTGGTAAAATAGGATTCCTGTAAAGTCTGGGTGCGGTAATACCCTTTGCCTAATAAAGTAGGAAGCTCGGTTGTCTCGAAGCGTTGGCGAAAGGCGTTGAGGTCTGTTTCTTCTTTGAGAAGTATCGAACAGGTGGTTCCTTCGGGACTTTTTAGATGCGTGAGCAAGTCTGCCTGCAACATGCTTTGCGATGGCAGGCGGAAGACGGCGGCGATACGGTAGGCACTTTCGCCGGATTGGGGGATATCCAGCAGCTTGCCGAGGCAGTCGGTAGTACCGAAACAACGTTCGGCCAAAGCTTGGCTGATGGCGATGGTTCCCGGGTGAGTCAATACTTCTTCTATTTTTCCTGCAAGGGTTTCGATGGGGATAAACTTGGGCAATGTGCTGTCTGCCGATAGCAGGTTCAGTTCGGAATATTCTTGGTCGCCCACACGGATTTTTGTGTGAGTGATGGCTTGTGTGCGTAGTGAAGCTTCTATCTCAGGGAATTGTGAGATGATTTCGGGGACAGATTCGTGGTATACGAATGTTCCCTGCATTTCTTGTTGTGCGAAAGGTAGTGTTTGTGTCAGCCGGAGGATACGGTCACGGTTGGGGTTGTTATACTCAATGTTGTATTCGTATAGGACGAAGGCTGTCAGTAGGTTGGTGCAGGCGATACCGATAACCAGACTGACAAGAGAAATAGTGACGAACAATTTATTTCGCCACCAGCTACGCAGGACAAACTTCAGAATGTACATGTTCTTTTAGTGATAATATAAATAGGTTTTAGCTCTATCAGGAAGCCTGAAGAGTTTACATTATATAGTGCCGGGAAACCTGAAAGGGCTCGCATTTACAGTACAGAAGCCTGAAAGGCTTACATCATATAGCGTAGGGCATCGCCCTACGTAATAAGTATTCCCATCTCTGAGCCCTGAAAGGGCGAAATAAAATAGTATATCTCCGATTTCGTCCTTTTAGGGCTTAAGTAAAAATGTGTACAATTTGGGTTACAGACTCACCTCTGTCACCACCTGTCCATCGAACAGATTAATGATACGTCCTGCAAAACCGGCATCGTGCTGTGAGTGGGTTACCATGACGATGGTGGTTCCTTCTTTGTTCAGTTCATTCAGCAGTTCCATCACTTCCTTACCGTTCTTGGAGTCCAGATTACCGGTAGGCTCATCGGCAAGGATCAGCTTTGGATTGGCTACTACGGCACGGGCAATGGCTACACGTTGCTGCTGACCACCGGAGAGTTGCTGTGGGAAGTGTTTGCTTCGGTGTGTAATGGCCATGCGTTCCATAGCTGTTTCCACGCGACGTTTGCGTTCGGCGGAAGGAATGCCCATATAGAGCAACGGCAGTTCGATGTTTTCGTATACGTTCAGTTCGTCAATCAGGTTGAAGCTTTGGAATACGAAACCAATGACACCTTTACGCAGGCTGGTGCGTTGTGCTTCAGTGTATTTGGATACTTCCTTTCCATTGAGGTAGTATTCCCCGCCCGAAGGATTATCGAGCAAGCCGAGGATATTCAGCAATGTAGATTTACCGCAACCGGAAGGTCCCATGACTGCGACGAACTCTCCTTCTTTCACTTCGATGTTCACATTGTTCAAAGCCCATGTTTGCACTTCTTCTGTCTTGAAGATTTTCTGCAGGTTTACTGTTTTAATCATAATAGTGATAATTTTAATTAGTAATATTGTTTATTCATTTTTTATTATCTCGGCCGGATTGATATGCATGATCCGGTAAATTTTGTATGCGGTGGTGAGGAATATCATGAAGGCCACACTGAAGAATAACAGAATTCCCCAATCCCAACCCTGTATGCACTTCACTGTGTCTGCGTCTATTGATAGCAGCATCAGTCGTACCAAAGGATAAGCAACCGCAAAAGCCAGCAGGAAAATCATCAGATAAGCTTTACCGAATATGCCGGCAATGATCCATGGGGTAGCTCCGTTGATTTTACGAATGGCTATTTCCTTCTGTCGGCTGACTGTGTCCATGGAGATTGCCGAATAGATGCTCAGTACAACCAATAGTATACTTACAATGGCCAGGATTGTCATTGCCACTTGTGTCATATACATCGATCCCATCATCGTTTGTTTGTTATCAGATAGGGAGCGGATTTCAAGAGGCAAGGTTGTGGGTACGTAGTTACGACAGATATCAGTGATGCGCCGGATACTTTTGGCAGCGTTTGTACTCGGTGCCAGCTTGACATAGAAATACCTGAAATGGTTGCTGGGGAAAAATACCGAACCGATGGTTGCTCTTCCCTGAGTTTCTTTATAGAGTTCTTTAAAGATACCGATGATGCGGTAACTCTGGCCCTCAATCTCTACTCTGTCTTGCACGTTGTCCTTATCCAGTTGCTGTCTGAAGGCCTCACTGACATAAACGGTACCTTCTGCATCTCCATTCACTTCTTTTCCTTGCAATGGGATCTTCAGGAATTTAAAGTAACTCGGAGCTCCCATTGCTATGTCAATCATGACCTCCGATTGGTCAGCTTTCTTATAGGTGCGCATAAAATGATTTCCACTTTGCAAATCATCTGTCATGGTTAGTGTCTCTATACACTCCGGCAATGCTTGAATATCAGATAATATAGGGTTTATGTGCTGCCACATACGTTGGCTGTTCACCTTTAGGGAAATGATATTTTCTTCTTCTTCGGATGTAAGCGGATTGTATGCCTGACCGAACGCTTCGTGCCACACCATATTGACGCCGAGTGTACTGCCCACAAAGAAAATGGCAATGCCTAACTGCAACCACATCATAATTGAACGGAAAATATGACGGCTACGGTTATTGTTGATTTGGCTGATTATGCTCACTTGCCGTAAACGGCGGATAGGAAACCATATTACGAGCATACAGATCATCAGAAGTGCAATATATATTTGAAACTGTACAACGTAGATAGATGACAAGGGCAAATCGGGCATATCATGGCTTGGAATGTATATTTCCGCAAGATTTATCATGAGTTCCGTTAGAACCAGAGATAAAAGAAATGCAGTGGACATCATCCAAAATACTTCAGCAAAAAGGAGCAGAAACAGTCCTTTTATCTCGGATCCCATACATTTGCGAAGCGCCACTTCACGCTGACGGTTATAGAACATCTGAATGATGAACTTAAGGAAATTAATCAGCCCTGAAACCAGGATAAGTGAGGCTATGAACAGTATTAGAAACTGCACCATTGTCAGTTCCTTATCTTGCCGCATGCTGAACATGGCGTGAGGGTGCACTGTATCTTCACCCCGTTGCCACGTTATGGACTGTAGACTATTGTTTAGCATTTCCATAGTTGCCTTAGGCGATAGATAACCTTGTACACTCAAGGCGTCATAAGTCATGATTTCATAGGAGAAATAACAATCGATTTTGGGGTCTTGCAGTCCGTTATCTTCCACTACATTCACGACTTTAAAGCTCTGTATTGTATTTTCCGCTATACTTTGTGGGTTAGCAAGGCGTATGGTTGTTCCAATGGGATTTGCAGTGCCGTACGCTTTGCTCGCAAAATTATGGGATAATACCACTTCATCAGGTGCTTCGGGAAGTCGGCTGCCATGTAGCAATTTTCTGTTGTTATAGGAGAAAAAGTTACTGTTAACCCCTCTATAACCTATCAGAAAAGGTAAGTTACGTTGTTCGTTATCAATGACTTCTATTTCCGTAGAATTGTTAAAGGATTGTATGGTCAGGTATTCCAATCCACTGATAGATTGCTCTTCCAGTCGTTTTATTTCACTGGTTCGAAAAACAGAATTTTGATTTTGGCTGACTGTTATTCTTATCCGTCGCTCGCTGTCAGGCAAGTTTTCAAGTTTACTCCATTCCTGCATGAAAAAGCATACAATGGTATAGCATACGATTCCCACTGCCAGGCAAAGGGCGGAAATGAAACTGTGAGTCTTGTACTTCAGCAGATTTCGTAGAGCAACTTTCAAATAATGTAATATCATTGTTCTTATTCGTTTTTAATTACTTCCGCCGGATTGGTTCTTGCTATTCGCAAGATACGGAAAAGTATTGTAAAGCCTGTAATAAAAGTAACAATCAAGAATATACAGAGCCAGAATAACAGACCGCAGTCAAAGAATACCGTATACATTTGTTTCCATAACATCAATACAACATATACAAGCGGGAATGCAACGATGGCACTACACAATAACAAGATAATATAAAGACGGGCAAACAACAGGATAATCTGCGGAACATCCGCCCCGTTTACTTTACGGATAGCAACTTCTTTCTGACGTCGTTCTGTATCGAGCGTGATGCTGGAGTATACACCTAACAGTGTGATAATAATGCTGATAACGGCAAAGAACAAAATAATGTCTTTCAGATTGCACTCAAGAGCCTGCGAAACATAGATATCATCCAGGAATGTTTTAGCCTGATAAGTTATATTTTCGGGAAGCATCTCTCGGTAGACTTTCTCAATCCATCGGGCTACTTCCTTTTGCTGGCCCGGATGACTCTTTATGTAACAATGGCCTATGTAGACTGAAGGATCATAAGGCAGGAAAGCATATCCACTACTTCGGTTATATACATCGGCCTGAAAAGGTGCGGATATTCCACAGATTGTGTAGTCGGTATTACCGCTATACAAGTTCATACCGATTACATCTTTCTTCTGTATCTGCTGCCAGACATTATCTACCACAATATCTTTTTCCGTTTGAGGAAGTCTTCCTTGTTCTATGGGAATATTCATGAAAGAGAAGAAATTGGCGGGTACAGCCATGACACTAATATCAACCCAGGAGTTCTCATTTCCCTTTTCGGTCGTTAATCCATTGCCTGACATCCCTTGCATATAACTGACATCTGATAACAGAATTTCTTTCACTCCGGCATGTTGTTTAAAACACTCTATCAACGCCAACTTTTCCTCATTCTTCATAAAGGGATAGTCCAGGGGAATACTAAGAATCTCCGATTTTTCTTTTTGACTTAGCGTATGGATTAAACTATTGGTCGTTTTCTCTGCTTGCAGATATAAAGCAGCCGTCAGGGATACAAATACCCAGCAAATAAAGAACTGGATACCCAGCATAAGGTTGCGTCCCCATTGCTTACCTCTGCGTTTATTGTTTCCATAAATACCTGTTTGCACGGTAATACGACGAATACGAATGGAAACAGACAAACATATAAGGACGCAGAGTATGATAAGAAGAACGATATATTGCAAAGCATGTATTAAAAGCGTTTCAGAGGTAAAAGTCATAGCAAAGCCCGGCAAAGAGAAATTCATGTGATTTCCTAATAATTCTATGCCTGATAATACCAATATGGAGGATATGGATATGACAATCAACGACTGTGTGAATAGCAAGCAGAAAAGTTGTTTCCAGTTGCATCCTATCATTTTCATGATACTGTATTCTTTAGTACGATTGAAGAAAGAACCGATAAGGAAATGGAAAAAGTTGATCAGCCCTACTAGTAATATCAGTGTACCTACAGTTCCGGTAACTAATCCCAGATAGGAAGCACCTTGTTTTTTCAATCTGGATCCCATATTACTGGCAGTGACAGTGTAAGCTTCGTCATACAAAGTATAGGTATAGTCTCTTTTTGAGAATTGCTTTTCTAAATCAGTACATGTAGTTTGTGGTGATAACAACACGTAGGTATTTGCTCCCGTCATGTTATGCCGTTTGGGACTTTGTAGAAGTCCTTCACTATCGTTTACGGTCAGCATATCTATGTTTTGCATGAAATCCAAACTATTGTTCAGAGGGATATCTTTCATTACTGCTTGAATGGTATAGACGATACCTCCTGTTTTCGGGGTACTTTCAGGAGAAGTATTGAGCCTTCTCATGAGAGTCATGTGTTTTCCGATAGCACTTTCTGCATTACCGAATATTTTAATGGCCATAGATTGGCTCAGGATGACGGAGTTAAGAGACTGACTTGCCACTTGCCAATGTCCTGCTACCATTTCCGGAGTGAAGATTTTATTGTAGCAAGTATCTATTTCAATCGTTTCAAGTTCATAAGGTAGCGTCTTTTCCGGAGATAACTCTACATAATAAGGGCGTTCGCGAGGATAGGTTACGGATGAAATGGCTTCCGTTTCTCCCAAAGCCCATGTGCGCAATTCTTCGGCCAGAGGAACCGGAGAACCGGAAAAATATCTGTCTGCCTTGCCGTCATAGAGATTTAATTCTGCTATGCGATCATGATTAGCAAAACAATGGTCTGTGCTTTCTACAAAGCGACTGCAATATATGCAGACACAGAAGCAGAGCAAACCTACTGCCAATCCGATGATGGAAATGATATTTTGTGTCTTATGCTTACACAAGTTTCTGAATGCTATTTTGAGATAATGGAATATCATATTATATTTATTTTAATAATAGGTTTCAAATCTTATGCCAAAGTTGCAATGTGCTGTATATTAAATAGCTACATATAGAACTAAGATTCGAATGTGTGCTATACTGCACATAAATAGTGCGAATACGCACCGTCTATTCACTTTTTATCACTTCTGCCGGATTCTGTCGTGCAGTTTTAATAACTTGTTGTAATATAGTGAATAATACTAAGATGGTTACAATACTCAATATGATTATAAAGAGATCTATACTAATATTGACATGATAAGCATATTGTTCTAACCATAGTGACATGGCATAATAAGAGCATGGGAAAGCAATGATGGCTGCAACGAATACCAGTGTAATGTATTCCCGGAAAAACATGATGATAATTTCGCTAATAGTAGCTCCCATCACTTTCCTGACAGCTATTTCTTTTTGTCTTTGGGTGATGATTGAAGATGAAATCGAGTATATACCAAATAGAGAGATGAGAATACAAAGGAAACTCAAGATTGAAAATAACTTGAATATTGCAATTTCTGACTTATTCAATTCTTGAATTTTATTTTCTACGGTTTGAGGTTCAGTATTGTATTCATTGTATTCCCACTGATGTTTTTGCACTAATTCATTGATGGCTTTTATCGCATTTCTTTCTGTTCCTGGAACTACTTGAAAATAATTAACTGATTGTGCCCAATTATGTGCTTGTGATATGATGGTGGGATATACTTCTGTTTTCATTCCTTGTGAATATAAATCTTTCACCACTCCTATGATTTCATAATCACTATAGTGCCATTCGAGATCACCATTTCTGAATATGCCAATAGGTATTCGTATTATTTCTCCAATAGGATGTTCCATTCTCATGGCAGTAACAGCACTTTGAGTTAATATGACTTTGTTCAGGATAGGTGAATCAAATATGTTTTTAGGTGTATTACTATTGGTTACCCAGTCTTCTTCACGGAACATTCTTCCTTCAATGAGCCGGAATTTAAATATTTTATCTCCGTTATGTTGGAGTGACAGTCTTGCAAAATTACTTTTTTTATCTTCTTCTGTCTGTCCATTCCATTCTATGTGCTCTTCAAAACTAGTTATATTTTTACAAACTATGTAATCTGAAGCTGTAGTAATGGCCTTTATCATAGGTAACTGTTTAATTTCTTCCAACATATTCCTACCATTTTGTTCACGTGGATTGATATACATTTCAATAATATTTTGAGTGTCGAAACCTACATCTGCATTATGGATGAAGCGTAACTGCATATATAATACTCCTGTTGATGTTAGGAAAAACAGGCATATAACCAATTGTAAAGACAAACTTATCCGTCGGAATATATGGTGTCGATGGGGACGCACTTTGTTGATTAAAGATTGTTTTGTAGAAACTCGAATAAATTGTATAATGGGGACTGTGAGAATGATCCCTATACACGACAGGGATATAAATACAATTACAAGGTATTCCAACCAAAGAGTGCTTTTCTGAATGGAGATTTGAAATATTTCTTCGAAGAATGGAGTGAGCACTTCTATTAAGCATCCGGATATTAAGCAAGCTATTAAACCGTGAAAAAGTGCTTCTGTCATTAATTGTTTCATAAGAATAATGTCATTGGCACCAACTGATTTGCGTAATTTCACTTCTCTTGCCCTTTGATAATAACGGTTTAAGAATAGATTCAGAAAGTTAAATAGTACACAACATAGCAGTAAGAAAGTTGCAATTGTAAATGTACTAATGAAAGAATATGAGAATGATTTTTCGGATGCAAAATCAAAATGTTTCTTGTATATAGGAATTATTTTGACTTTCAGTTCTTCGGGAATCATCTTATGTTTCTCTAATAGGGATTTTAGATGTTGAGTGAAATCTTTGTGTTTTTGATTTTTCCGTAACATTACATGGATAATGGCGTTGGCAAACCTCCATTCTTGTTCATTATTTATGTCATATTTGACCTGTTTCATTATACGATATCCTGTGTAATGGAAAGTAGAATTAGAAGGGCTATCGGCCATTATACCTACGATTCGCAGTTGCTGAGGATCTGCTAGCTGTATGCCACGACTTCCTTGTTGCTTCAGGATGGAACCTAATGCTTCTTGGGGAGTTTTCCAAAATTGTCGTGCCAATGTTTCGCTTATAATAAGTTCATTTTCAAGCCTGGGTAAAGTACCATAAAGTATCTTTTGAGGGAAAATGTTCATAAAAGAGTTGTCTACAAATAGAAAAGCAGGAGATTTAATGATTTTGCCGTTTACTGGATAATCTATTCCAGAATCTTCAAACGAGCAGGTTATATCTTCTACTTCTGGACAACACTCTCGGATGAATGTTGATATAACGGGAGAAAGATATATTGCATAGGATGTTTCTGCTTGATTACAGACCAAGAAAGTGCGATTTGAAGCTGGATAAAAGTTGTCATACGAAGTCTCGTAGCGTAACCAATAGAAACTAAAAATGAAGAATACAATTCCTACTGCTAATCCCGTAATACTTATTATGGATTGAAGTTTATATTTTGCCAGATTACGAAAGGCTATTTTAAAATAATGTCGTATCATAGTTTCATATATTATGCATTTATTCACTCTTTATCACTTCCGCCGGATTCTGCCGTGCAGCCTGCCATACGCGCCAACCGATACATAACAGAATAAGTAAACCTATCCCACAAAATATGGCCAGATATATCCATACACTGATTGCTGCTTGTTCTATATAGCTTTCCAGCCATTTTTTCATCAAAGCATATCCTATAGGAAATGCTATCACTGATGCTGCAACGAGTAGTATAAAGTACTCTTTTACAAACATGGCAAGTATTTCTTTTACAGACGCTCCGTTTACTTTGCGGATGGCTATTTCTTTGCGCCGCTGCTCGCAACTTAGCGTAATGAAAGAGAAGATTCCGAAAGCGGCAATGAGTACACAAATAATTGAGGCAAAGCCAAGCAGCTTCAATAATAACGTTTCGGATTTCAGGAACTTAGAATATTCCTCTTCTATATTGAGAAGAGAATGATATTCATTACTGCCAGTTGAGATTTTGGTATATACATCATCTACTCGCTGTTTAAGATCATCCCATGTTCCTGCCCGATATTTTATCAAGATATCACCATAGTTGGCATCGGAAACGGATCCTCCCAGACCTCCTTTATTGCAGAATAAAGTAGGTGCTGCCGGAATTGTAGGTGCTGTGATATGGAAGTCTTTTACAATTCCGACGATTGTAACTCCTTGGTGAATATTGATTTTCTTACCTATCGGATTATCTAAACCTAGTCTTCTTGCACAAGTCTCGTTGATGATAGCCTTATCTGCATCATCCGGTTTTAGCATTTCACCTTCTATTAGTTTCAGGTTGTAGAAATTGATAAACTCCCTCCCTTCTCTTATGCAGGTGATATCTATTCTATCTGCCTTATCCGTACTTTTCTTTCCTTCCCAGCTATCTGTACTATAAGTTAGTGTACTGTATCTTGGAAACAAGGGTTCACATCCCTTCAGTGTCTCTACAATACATGGCATCTTATCTATTTCGGCACTGACGGCAGCGTAAGATTCCGGAGAAACATATTGTCTTAATACTGCTGTATTCTTTCTTTCCCAACCAATGTCACCATTTGCCAGATGATTGAGTTGCTTCATAAGAATGCTTACGCAAAAGATAAATAAGATACATATTATCAATTGAAATACTATACTACATTTGCGGAATCGGAACAGACTGCCGGATTGTCTGTGGTATCGGCGGACAATAAAAGGTATTAATAGGATATAGGATATGAAAAGGATGCCTGTAAAATAGAGGAATGATTCTCCATAAATATCTCCATTAATTTCTGAGAGTTCTCTGAATTTCGGAAGTGATAATTCAATGAGTGTCATCCCGACAAGACCGGATAAAAGCAGCACAAATAAATATTCGGTCCCAAAAAGTATGAATAAATTTCGAATGGATGAACCACATACTTTTCTTAATTCAATTTCCCTGTTCCGCGTGCGCATACGGGTGATAAACAAGGAGAGATAGTTGAACAATGCGCAAAGTATAATCATGCCGCTTGCTATGGAGAAAAGTACTAAATAATTAAATTTAAGGGCCAGTTTTTCATTGATGGCAGAGTAATGGTACTGGGTTAATGGAATTATCTTATATTTTTCGAAAGGTTTGGGATACCATTGGTTTCCGGATTCGTAGTTTTTCATTTTTTCCTGAAATGATATAGCATCTACTCCTTTACGTAGCCGAACGTAGGTTTGAAATCTATGTACTCCCCATTCGCTTTTTATTTTTTGAAATTGTGATGTCATTGCCCATGCAGCAAAATAGAGATTACTATGTTTCTCTACATTTTTCAGAATAGCACAGACTGTCTTAGGTGCATTTCCAATTTCGATCTCTTGTCCCAAAACTTCAGTTGAACCGAATAATGACATCGCAGTCTCCTCTGTTAATGCAATTTTATTATCAGAATAAAGGAATTCCATACTTCCGGATAATATGGAGCTAGGGCGGAACATCTCTAAAAATGTAGAGTCAGCATATATGCAATTAACTTTCGCATTTTTCCCTTCTTTGGTTTTCAGTTCTGTCTCGTTCTGGTAAACTGCACACACAGCTTCTACTTCCGGAAATTCTTGTCGGAGTGTAGTAGCCAACATATATGAACTGTATGTACTGAATGTTGATTCATTGAAAGTGGATTCCTGGTAAAGCAAATGAGTTCGTTCCACACCTTCATGGAATTTGTCATATGTAATTTCGTAGTGTATCCACAGATTTGAGAGTGCGAAGCAAGTGAATCCTACCGCCAGACCTATAATACTAATAATACTCTGTGTCTTGTATTTCAGTATATTACGAAACGCTATCTTGCAATAATGCTGTATCATGTCTTTGATTTTTCTATTATTCACTCTTTATAACTTCTGCCGGATTCTGCCGCGCTGCCTGCCATACCCGCCAGCCGATACATGCAAAAATAACGATCATTATGCCACCGAATATAGCAAAATATATCCAGGCACTGATAACTGTCCGCTCTACATAGTTTTCAAGCCAGCGCTTCATCAGCACATACCCTACGGGGAATGAAATGACGCCCGCAATGACTAACAAAAGCATATATTCTTTCACAAACATAATAAGAATATTCCGGATTGTAGCTCCATTTACTTTGCGTATAGCTATCTCCTTACGTCTTTGTTCGCAACTCAATGTGATCAGAGAAAAAATACCGAAAGCAGCAATGATTATGCAGACGGTAGTGACAAAACTCAATAATTTTATCAAAGCATTTTCTGATTTCAGATACCCGGTATATTCTTCTTCTGTATTGAACAATCTATATCTCACTTCTGGATACTCTTGGCTGAATATACTGTCGATCTGCTGTTTCAGTTCTTTCCATTTACCATCATGAAACTTGATTAAGATTTGCCCTTTTCCTAAAGAAAATCCCATGTCTTTAAGAATATCCTCTGCAACTAAAGTATAGGGCTGTACCGGCTCTGTCGGAGCTGTGATGTGAAAGTCTTTAATTATACCTATAATGGTCCATGCTCTATTCTTCTGATAAAGTTTCTTTCCTACCGGGTCATTCATTCCAAGTGCTTTTGCAGCCGATTCGTTAATCATTATTTTACTCGTTTCCGTTGGCTTCACCATTTCTCCTTCCAGCAGTTTTAGATTGTAAAAAGATACAGTCTTTTCACAATTCCACAGACATAACATATCTATACTTTTCGTTCCATCTTCTTTTCCGTCCCAATTATCGAAAGTTTGTGAAAAGCCTGATGTCTTAGGCAATAAACAGCAATGTCCGGATATAACTTCTTTTGTACATGAGAATTGCTTTATTTTATCAGCAATGGATTCAAAATCTTTATCCGGATATAAAAGATTGATGGTAGCTATACCCTTTCTTTCCCATCCTAAATCTATATTCGTAAGAAAATAGATTTGCTTCATCATCACTATTATACAGAATGTGACAAGAAGCCCTATCGCTAACTGGAATGCAATGCTTACTTTACGGAGCATATACTTATTTCTGGTATTCCGGATGTGCGACCGTCTGATGGCGAATGGCACTAACAGAAGCAAAGACAGTAAGAGAATTCCCACAAAATAAAGTAGTGATTCTCCATAAATATTTCCAGATACACCGGACATCTTTTTAAAGGCAGGTAAGGCCATCTCAACCAAAGCCATACCCAATACGCCGGATAGTAATATGATGTACAAATACTCTATAAAAAGTAGAATAAATATGCCTTTGATGGAGGAACCGCATACTTTACGCAGTTCTATCTCGCGGCTACGTATTCTCATGCGAGTAATGAACAGAGAGATGTAATTGAAGAGAGAACAAAGAATTACCAAAGCTCCGGCTACGGAAAACAGTATCAGATAATAGAATTGAAAGGACTTGTTTCTGTTAATTGATGAATAATGATACTCGTCGAGTGGAATTAGCCGAATACTCTCAAACACTCTGTGGGGATCTCTTGGATCGGCTTTTATTTCATGTGCAGCAAGTTTCTTTTGAAATGCCATCGGATCTGTTCCTTTACGCAATTTGATAATGATTTCGAAGCTTCCATTATTCCAATCATTCTGCCAACGGCGGAAGTATTCTCCTTGTCCCCAGCAACCGAATGTCAGATTACTGTGATTAAGATTTGAGAGGATGGCGCAAACCGTTTTTGTGTCGTCGTTGTAGTTTTTAACTTCTTTGCCCAGTACATCCGTAGAACCAAACAAACGTATGGCTATATCTTCTGTTAAAGCTATTTTATCATCTGAATATATAAAGTCCATACTTCCTGATAGAATGGATATATTGAACATATTCATAAAACATGAGTCTGCCTGTATTTCATATACTTCTGCAGTACTGCCGTCTGCTTTAACATCTGTTTTTTGTCCCCATCTGGTATAAGCACATGCTGCTTCTACTTCAGGGAAATCGTTTTTCAGCACAGTTGATGCCGGGTATGGTATGGAAGTGGAGTACCCGTTTACTCCAAATACGCTTTCTTTGCATAGGATATACATCCGGTCTGCTCCTTCATGGTAAGCATCATACGTCATTTCATAATGTATCCACAAGTTGGCAAGGGCAAAGCAGGTAAAGCCGACTGCCAGGCCAAGGATACTAATAATACTTTGTGTTTTATATTTCAGTATATTACGAAATGCTATTTTGAAATAATGTTGTATCATAGCTTAAATGTTTGTTTGCTGTCTATTTACTTTTGATGTTATTTGCGAGATTATATATTATAATGAGTTTCTTCTCAATATTAAGGTTCAAATCTTGTGCCAAAGAGATAATTGCTTGTATTATAGATGAATACTTATTTTGAAAACATTGTTTGAGTGTGCTATACTGCACAAAAATAGTGCACATTCGCACAAATGGTACATTTAAAATCACAAAGGATAGTTATAGGCTCTGACTATAACTTCTTAATTTTTGATGAAGTAATAATCTATCTGTGAACAGGTGTATCGTTTTTTCTCTTTCAATAATCGGGAAGATGCTTCTACTTTTCTCTAAAACACTATACATTAGATGAACTCATGAATATACTACTTACTGATGGGCTAACTGCTGTATATCAATATTTTAAATAGAAAGAAATATGTGGTGTTAAGGGCTTAAAATAGGGTCAGGGTCACTTATACCCCCAAATTCTGCTCAAATGAATAGAATCTTTTAATTGGGTGTAAAATAAAAGCACTGATATAGCGTCAAATTACTAAGGAATCAGGTTTTATAATTTACTCTTTGTCACTTTTGCTTCACTTTTCTGTTTTTTTGTGTCAAACATTTACTCATAAAGAATCGTTCGCATTACAATATTCCGAATCTACGGGAATCTATTTTTCGCAAAAACCGTCTAAAGTCAGCTGTCTGTATATCAATGCAATATTGGCTAATGGAATTGAAAATCACTTGCAAATGGGGCTATAAGTGACCCTGACCCTATTTTGAATCCTACTAAGCCTTTTGTTAGTCTTGGATTTGTTATATTTATTCAATAAAAGCACGCGAGAAATAATATGGTAAGCCAAGGCATAGTCCACCCCTGCCTTAAACGGAACATAAGAAGCAATGTCGTGATGCAAAACTAGCAATATTCCACATTACGAGATAGCCAGTTCTGCATCACGACATTGCTTCTTATAATTATAATCCCAAAGGATCGTTTTTATTCTTTAATCACTTCCGCCGGATTCTGCCGTGCTGCCTGCCATACGCGCCAGCTGATACATATTAAAATAACGATAGTTATGCAGGCAAAAATAGCAAAATAGATCCAGGTGTTGATTGCTGTTTGCTCTATATAGCTTTCAAGCCAACGCTTCATAAGTACATATCCTGCCGGAAATGCGATGACAGATGCTATAATCAGCAAGAGCATATACTCCTTTACAAACATGAGAAGGATATCTTTAATGGCGGCTCCATTCACTTTGCGTACGGCTATTTCCTTACGTCTCTGCTCGCAACTGAGCGTAACAAGGGAGAAGATGCCAAATGCTGCAATAAGCATGCAGACCACGGCAACAAAGCTGAGAAGCTTCATAAGTATATTCTCTGATTTCAAATACTCTGCGTAAAGATCCTCTGTATTGTCCAGTTTATACTTCACTTCCGGATATTCATGAGTGAGCACGCTGTCTACCCTACTTTTCAGCTCCTTCCATTTGCCATCATGGTATTTGATCAGAATCTGTCCTTTTCCGAAATAGAATCCATTGATACTAACAGGTCCTGAAATAAAGATACAGGGTTGTGCAGGAATCGTTGGAGGGGTGGTATAGAAGTCTTTGATCAGGCCGACTATGGTGGTTGCTCTGTTTCTCTGATAGAGTTTCTTGCCTACCGGATCGTTCATTCCAAATAGTTTTGCTGCTGTTTCATTGATCATAACTCTATCCCGTTCTGTTTCTTTGGGAATTTCCCCTTTCAACAGTTTTATGTTATAGAACGGAAGAATCTTTTCACTTTCCCACAGAAATAGTGGATTCGCGTCTTTTACGTCCTCTTCTTTTCCATCCCAATCATCATAATATGCACTTAGGGTTGTTGTTCGGGGCAACAGAGAGCAATGTCCCGTTACGACTTCTTCCGTGCAAGAGAATTGCCTTATTTTGTCTGCAATAGCATCGAAGTCATTGTCCGGATATAAATTGCTGATAGTGGCTATATCCTTTCTCTCCCACCCTAAGTCTGTATTGGAGAGAAAATAAATCTGTTTCATTATGATGATCATACAGAACAGGAAAAGGAGACTTACTGCTAATTGAAGTATAATGCTGACCTTACGAAGCAGATGCCGGTTCCCGGATTTCGAAAATCGCGATTGCCCTATAATGAATGGCACTAACAGGAGTAGAGAAAGGAAAAGGATACCGAGAAAATAGAGCAACGATTCTCCGTAAATATTGCCGGATACGCCGGACATTGTTTGGAAGGTGGGTAAGACTAATTCTACCAAAGCCATGCCTATCAATCCAGACAGGAGTATGATATACAGGTATTCTATAGAAAGTAATGCAAACAAACCGCCGATTGATGAACCGCATACTTTTCGTAATTCAATCTCGCGCCTTCGCATTCTTGTGCGGCTGATGAACAAGGAGAGATAATTGAATAACGAACAAAGAATAACTAATCCTCCGGCTATGGAAAAAAGTATTAAATAATAGAATTTGATAGATTTGTTTTCATTGACCGGTGAATAATGATATTTACTTAAAGGCATTAACAGAGTTTTCGCAAATATGCATTCGATATCTCTGGGATCTACTTTTTTGTCGTATGCAGAGAGCTTCTTCTGAAAAGCTATCGGATCAGTCCCTTTACGCAATTTAACGATGGTTTTAAAGCCGCCATTACTCCAGTCTGTCTGCCAACGACGGAAGTGTGCTCCTTCTCCCCAGAAGCCAAATGAAAGATTACTATGATGCAGGGCTTTTAAGATAGCACAGATTGTAGCTTTTTCATCATTCTCATTTATAATCTCCTTACCGAGTACATCCGTGGAACCAAATAGTTGTATGGCTGTTTCTTCGGTCAGTGCAACTTTATCATCCGAATACATGAAATCTACATTTCCCGACACTATGGAAATATTAAACATCTTCATGAAACATGAGTCTGCCTGTATCTTATAAGTTTCTATAGCGGTATGTTCGTTTGTCTTTATTTTAGTTTTATTTGTCCATTTACTATAGGCACAGACTTCTTCAACTTCCGGGAAGTCATTTTTTAATATAGTGGATGCAGGATATGCCATTCCGGTACTGTATCCATGTTGTTCCATTATACTGGTACGATAGAGAATATACATTCGGTCGGCTCCATCATGATAATTGTCATACGTCGTTTCGTAGTGTATCCACAGGTTGGAGAGGGCAAAACAGGTGAAACCTACTGCCAGACCAATCATACTGATAACACTTTGTGTCTTGTACTTCAGTATATTGCGAAATGCGATTTTGAAATAATGAAATATCATAATGAATTATTTTTAGATAAAAGGAATCTATTCACTTTTTATCACTTCCGCCGGATTCTGCCGTGCTGCCTGCCATACGCGCCAGCCGATACTTATGGTGATAACCATTGCTATACCTGCAAAAATAAGGATGAACGGTGTTGCTCCTATACTTACCTGACGATTGTACGTCTCTATCCAATGCTTCATAATAGTATACACGGCAGGGAAAGCTATCAGTGAAGATACAATCAATAGCAGTGCGTATTCTTTAAAGAAGATGCTCAGGATATTGCTGATGGTAGCCCCATTTACTTTGCGGATAGCTATTTCTTTCCGGCGTTGTTCGCATGTCAATGATACCAATGAATATATGCCGAATATAGATATCAGGATACAAACAATTGCGGAGAATCCCAATAGACTGGATAATGCATCTTCTGATTGCAGATATTTATTATATCTTTCTTCTTCGCTGTCCAGAAATAATTTGCGGTCGGGAAGTTCAGCTTGCTGCATTTCCTCGATGCGACGACGACATTCTTCCCAGGTTCCCGGTTTATACTTGAAGAGGACAAAGCAACGCGGCCACATCCACTGTGATTTATTGGTATTGACAAATACAGTATGAGGCAGGTCTTTGGTAGGCGATCTGTATGCACAGTCTTTTATGACTCCGATCACAGTCATAGGTTCCACTTCTTTATTGCAGTAAAAGATGTGTTTGCCGATAGCTTCTTCAGGTGTCCATCCCATAGTACGGGCTGTCGTTTCCATGATATTGACTTCACGAACATCCGACTTATCCGATATCCATTCTCCCGCTACCAGTTGCATGTTATAGAATTTGAAGAACTCCTCTCCTGCCAGAATCTCATCTATGCCCATTGGATTTTCAGTTATCCCATTCAATCCGTCCCAGGAATCTACCTCAAAAGCTGAATAAGAACCCATACTGATGAGTGGCCAGTAAACAGGTCGTACAACTTCAGTCACCATGGGTAGCGCTTTTACCTTCTCTGCCCATACATTCATGTCCACATTCATCCAGATGCCCAGGGAAGCACGGTTTCGATAATCCATTCCCATATCTACATTACGCAAATGATAAAGTTGCATTTGCATTATGACAGTACAAAGTATAAATGCAAGGCAAACGACAAGCTGTATTACAATGCTTCCTTTACGGCATATACGTCCCATTATATTCATTTGAGTACTATGCAGTGTATTCTGCAATGAGTGACGGCGGAATAGGTAAACAGAACACAGCGCCACTATAAAAGTTAATACTGACATACCTGCGACGTATAATATGCAATTTCCGTAAATGGATATATCTGTATCGACAATCATGGAATATTGCAAGAACCAGGGTTTGAGTAATTCCACGAAAAACATCCCTAAGAGTGAAGCCAATAGAATAGTAAATAGAAAGTCCGTACTGAGTAATGCCAATAACGAACATTCGGATGCTCCATTTACTTTGCGTAGTGCCATTTCCCGTTTACGCGAGCGGAAACAATCGATATAAATTGTTAAATAGTTGATCAATGCGCACAGAATGATAAGCACTCCTGTTATGGAGAAATAAACAATGTAACGGAATTGCACAATCTGTTCATCTCCACGAATAAATTCATCCGCATAGCGCAGTGAGGTAATGGGCTCCAAATAGAAACGTGTATATCCGGTCACTCCATAGCTGTTCTTTTTGAGTTCATCCGGAAAATGCTGATTCATTTTCTCTAAAAGTACATCCACATTTGTACCGGGCTTTATTTTTATCAGCATCCTGTAATTGGCGTTATCCCATGAAGTATCATTATTAGTACGCCCCATAAAAGCATATTTAAAGTTAGAATGCTCTCCCCAATCGCTGACAATGGCGCTTATGTGATATTCATGCCGACGATTATTGTCTGTTATGGTCTCCCCAATCACTTTGGTAGTACCGAACAACTCGTGGGCAGCCATTTCTGTAATGGCTATCCCACCCTTTTCCGGTGATGTTGATAAAAAGAATTGGTTGTCACCTTCCAGAACTTTTATATTCATCATACGGATGAAAGTTGTATCAGGCATTAGCATCGGATATTCCGTAAGCTGTTTCCCATTTTTAATGAATAGAGTATTCTGACCTGATGCACAGAAATCTTCTATTTCAGTGTAGGTTGTTTTTAGATAATTCCCCAACGCATAGGGCACAAAGTCAGAGTAGTGCCCTCCAAAGTGGCAATCGTCCATTCGTACCAAATAAATGCGTTCTGCATCCTTATGGAAGTCATCATAAGTCATTTCATATTGCACCCAGAATGTAGATAGTGCAAAACATGCCAGACCGATTGCCAGTCCGATGATACTGATGATACTTTGTGTTCTATATTTCAGTAGATTTCGATATGCTATTTTTAAATAATGGTGTATCATATGCGCTTTCTTTTTTATCGTTTATTCGCTTTTAATTACTTCTGCCGGATTGATGCGTGTTGCTTTATTAACTTGCCAGAGCAATGTGCCTAATGAAATACCTGCCACCACTAATATAGCGATTAGGTAGATGAATATGCTAACCGGAGCCTTCACGACAAAATCCCGTGTATAGATGTATATCAGATAATAAGATAAAGGTATGGTCAGCAATGTTGCCCCGACTATTACCCATATATACTTGCGGAACAGAACGGAATATAGGTTTCTCAGTTGTGCCCCGTTTACTTTACGGATGGCTATCTCCCGGTAGCGTTGACGGATGTCGAATAAGGAAAGTCCGAATAATCCCAATGCCGAGACAAAAATAGAGATGGTGGCAAACAGTGTAAACACGGTTGCTACACGGCGGTCATCGTCATACAGGGCCTGAACATCTTCTTTCAGCCAATGATAGTCGAACTCTTCCGCATGAAAGATCTCCTCTCTTGTGTCTTGCAAATATTTGATAAGTTCTTTTTCCCTACCGGCCTTACAGGCTATCTGGAATTGTGCTCCACTGTAACCGGGTGTCACGATGTACACCACGGGGTTCTTTCCGGCTGTAAGATGACCAGTATAGTAGTCTTTGATGACAGTTTCTACAGGCATCAGTGACAGGCCGCCTTCTACTATTTTTCCGTCCATTGAAGAGGTGATCCAAAGTGCTTGTTCTCCTCTTATAAATGCTTCTTCATGCTTTGTATAGCCGAATGCTTTCAAAGCAGCCTCATTCATGACAACTACATTCTCTGAAAAATCCTTTGCCTTCACTTTCCCCGGCAATGTGCCTTGTAACGCTTGCAGTTCATAAAGTTTGAAGAAATCCGCCGGTATATACATCACTGTCATATTTTGTTTCACGTCTTTATCATTAATAAGTGTCGTACTGCCTCCGCTACTCAGGATACCGCTTTGCGAAGGATCACCACAGAACCACTGTTCAATGAAGGGACATTCATCCAGCTTTTGCCGGATGGTAGTCGTATTCTGCCAGCGCTGTTTTCTTTCAGCTTCACTTTCATTTCCCCAACTCTTGGGGGTAGGAATCAGATTGGCATAAAGGATACCTTCCATCCTGAATCCCGGAGGAGTGTCTTGCAGGAAACGGAGGTGACTGCTGAAGTACAGGGAGAGAACTATCAGCAAAAGGGTGATGCTATACTGGATAAACAGGAAAACCGTACGTGTAGCAACAGAGTGCCGTGAACTTCCAATGGATCGTATGGATACGATGGGTGGTAAATAATTGTATTTAATAAAAGGATATGCTGTGGTGAGTAGCGGCAGAAGCATCAGCACACCGAGCGACAGTTGCCAGTCGAAAACCGTATAAGGTACATTGCTGCCCAGCAACCGGCTGGCATACCCTGAAAGTATTTCGATAAAGAACCAGGCCAGCAACAGCGAGATGCCTATCATCAACATATTTTCTGTCCATAACTGAAGAAAGAGTGCACGTCCACGGATACCGAATACTTTCTTGATACCATATTCCTTGGAACGTTTCAGCATAAAAACCAGATAGATATTGACGAAGTTTAGTATGCCTGCCAGCAATAATAACAGGCATACTCCGATAAGTATCAGAATGTGCGAACGACTGCTGTAATCCCACATTTCTGGTTGATCGCCCCGAGCAGCCAAATTCTTGTTCCAGTAGAGTTGACTGACAGGAATAAAATCATAGCTCGTCATATATCCCCTTTTAGTCTGTCGCTTCATATGGCTGATAGCATTAATGGCATCTACATCTACTCCGGGCATAAAGCGTAGGATTTCTATATACATTTTGCTCCACTCTCTTCTGGTTTTCAGATCCAGATTTATCAGTACATCAAATGTCAGCGAAGATTTGCATGCCGGTTCTTCCAATATACCACAGATTATCAGCAACTTGCCTCCGGAGTATCCCATAGTTTGTCCTATAGGGTTCTTATCTCCGAACACACGCTTGGCAAACTGACGGGAGATGAGTGCCTCTTCAGGTGCTTCTATCCGCTTGCCTTTCAATGGATAGTGGAAGAAATCTAAAAACGCTGTGTCTGCCACCAATGCCTGGACGGTATAAGGTTTCTCGTCGATAGTTACATTGTCATTCTCCAGTGTGATGAAGTAACTTCTCTTTTCTATGGCTTCGGGAGCATAGTAAATCGTATCCGCACCATTGTCTTCGTTCACACTGCCAGGATATACATTGCCGTCAATTTCCCGTAGCGGAATAAAAGTCCTTTCGGAATGGGTGCAGTGTGTGTTCACTTGTAGTTCTCGGTGGATGTAGCGTAGTAATATGATGGTACATGCCAGGCTGAGTGCCAGACCGACTACATTAATAATCGTATATGACTTGGAGCGTATCAGGAAACGCCAGGCGTACTTGAGTGTTTTCATGTTTCAGCCTTTCTATATTTTTAGTTATTTCTTATTCGCTTTTCATAATCTCTGCCGGATTGATGCGTGTTGCTTTATTAACTTGCCAGAGCAATGTGCCTAATGAAATACCTGCCACCACTAATATAGCGATTAGGTAGATGAATATGCTAACCGGAGCTTTCACTGCAAAATCTTGCGTATAAATGTATATCAGATAATAAGATAAGGGTATGGTTATCAATATGGCAACTCCTATTACCCAAATGTATTTACGGAACAAAACCGTATACAGATCTCTCAATTGTGCTCCGTTTACTTTACGAATAGCTATTTCTCGATAGCGCTGACGGATATCAAACAGAGAAATACCGAATAACCCGAGACTTACAATTAAAATCGCAATACAGGCAAAAACAGAATAAATGATGGTTGTCTGTCTGTCCTGGGCATAGATTGCTTTTACATCTTCTTCCAGAATGCTGTATTCAAAATCTTCACTGCCATAAATCTTTAATTCCGTTTTACGTAAGAACTCAAGCACTTCTTTCTTTTTACCCGGCACACAGGCTATCTGATAGACATCGCCGCTCATCTGATTGCTTACCATATAAACAGTCGGTTTCTTTCCTAAAGATAAATGCCCGTTGTAGTAATCATCTACTACCGCCACGATGGGCTGGGTTTTGGAGCCGTCTCCTCTTTTCAGAGGATTTTCTATGCTGGCACCTTGGCAAGTGGTGTAGTTTAAGGCTTTCATAGCTGCCTTATTCGCTACCAGGACTCCGAAAAAACCTTGATCTGATAAATCAGGGAGTTCCCCTTCGATAAATTTAATGTCATAGATCCGAAAGAAATGAGGCGTGGCAAGACGCATATTCAGGTAGATCTTCTTCCCTTGCTCGTTTATATAATCACTGCCGTAATCTCCTTTAAGAATGTCAATATAGCTGGCCTCAAAATCTTCTATATAGGGGCAGGAAGAAAGCTCATTATCCAATGCGTTCACTCGTTCCTGGCGTTGTTTTATGCTCTCTTCTGTATAGATATTAAAGTCCTTTGACTCGTAAGCCAACTGGGCAATGATAATGTCTTTGGTACGAAATCCCGGTTCGGTATTGAGTAGTATATCCAACTGGTTATTGAAATAAAGCGAGACTACCACCAATAAGAAAGTGAGTACGTACTGAATGCCCAGAAATAGGATTCGTGAATGTATTGAATGTCTTCCTGAACCTATGGAACGGATGGAGACAATAGGGGGAGTATAATTGTATTTGATGAATGGATAGAGAGAAGTAACCAACGGCAGTGCTACCAACATGCCCAATGATAATTGCCAGTCGAATGTCGTATAGTCAAACTGATGATTGAAAAGATTTCTCACCGGTACAGTGCTCATCTCTACAAACAACCAGGCTATAAGCATAGCGGCTGATACCAACAATACATTTTCTGCCCATATATTAAAAAATAGTTCTTTCCCTCTTGCACCGAATACTTTCTTCAATCCGTACTCTTTTCCCCTCCGGAGCATGGCAACCAGATAAATATTGATGAAATTCATAATACCTGCCAATAATACTAATAGGCATACTCCTATCATAATCCACAGATGAGAATAGCTGCCGGTAGAGACCATCAATGTCTCTTCATAACTAATGGAGCTGTCCCAATAGAATTGCTTGACGGGAATCAAAGAATAGGTATAAGTACGGGTATCACCGCTTCCGGGTGAGTTTATGTATCTGGGGGCACTACCTGTTTTGTTCAACTTATTTATATCAGTGCCCGGCATGAATGAAAACAAGTCTATAGCCATGCGTTCCCAGCTATCAGATAAAGCTTTAGACAATACCACATCGAACTGCAGAAAAGTCTTGTTTCCGGGATTACCCAATACCCCCTCAATGGTTACATCTTTCCCATTAGAACAGCGGATTATTTTGCCTATCGGATTCTCCTTACCGAAAAGTTTGTGGGCAAATGTCTCTGTAACCAAAGCGGAGTGCGGTGAAGGTAATGTAGTGTTTCCCTGCACTACCGGGTAGCGGAATAGCTGAAAAAAGATACTGTCTGTCACGATGATTCGTGAAGGAAACCGATTCGCTCCGACCATTACATAATCTTTCTCCAAGGGAATGAAACTGCTCTGCATATTGATGTAGCGTTGATCGATAAGGCTGCTGTCTGTCCTATTGATAAGAACGCTTAGATATTGATTGCCACCCATATCCGCTTTGACACCATAAACCTGTTCCCGGTCAATGCAATGGCTATCCACCGTCAATTCCCTATGGATATAGCGGAGTAGAATGATGCAACATGCCAGGCTGAAGGCCAGTCCCAGCAGATTAATAATCGTATATGATTTAGAGCGCATCAGGAAACGCCAAGCGTATTTGAGTGTTTTCATGTTTCAGTCTTTATTTATTATTATATAATACCTATCATTCGCTTTTTATAATTTCTGCCGGATTTTGCCGTGCTGCCTGCCATATCCGCCAGCCAATGCTGATGAAAATAATTGTAATAACAGCTACCAATATCACTATATAAATCCACCAGGAAATAACAGTCTGAATGACATACTCTTCCAACCAATGTCTCATAACGATGTAACCTACTGCAAAAGCAACAGTGGCTGCCAATGCCAATAATATCAGATACTCTCGGAGAAAGATGCTGATAATATCCGAAATGGTAGCTCCGTTTACTTTGCGGATAGCAATCTCTTTGCGTCGTTGCTCACATGATAGATTGACTAAGGAAAATATTCCGAAAACTGCAATAATTCCACAAACAATAGATGCTATGGTTAATAACTTCATCAATATGTTTTCAGAAGCAGTAGCCTCTTCTATAATATGTCCCACGCTCCGTGACCACATATAGAAATTGGGATAACTTTTTTTTATGTGAGCATTAATTGTATTTTGAACATCTTTATATTCCCCATGATACGTATAAACATACTGTTTCTGGGGAGGAAACATAGATACAGTATATATAGCTGGCAAAGCCTGTGTGGTGGGTGAAAGCCGGATATCTTTCAAAACACCAGCTACCACATAAGATTTATGAAACTTCTTTCCAACAGGTTCTTTCCAACCCAGTTTTTTTACCAAAGCTTCGTTAATCAGGATATCATTAGGGGTGGATGACTCATCTGGAAAAATACTGGCCACTAACTGTAATCCCAACAAATCAAATGTTTCTTTTGAAATCTGGTATTCATTGAAAGATACTCCTTCGTCTCCCGGTTGTTTGCCATCCCATTCTACGGCTGTAAATATAGATTGGGATAATCCCGGTAAGGGGAAATTTGAGACCTCCCGAAAGTCAATCTCCGGAATTTCTTTCATTAGTTTTACCCAATGTTCTTTATCACTGTCAGGGATACCTTCAAGATAGGCCACATACTCTATATCAGTATTGGTAACTCCCATGTCAGCAGATGTACGCAGATGGTGCAATTGTTTCATTATCACTATTGTGCAAAAGATAAAACCGATGCTAACGACTAGTTGAAACCAAACGCCTACACGTCGGTAGAGAGTAGAAAAGCGACGGGTGATAATGGAAGATATAGCCGATTGTAATGTAAAACGTCGTTGAACCAGTAGGGTAAACCAAGCAAAAAGTAAAACGGTTCCTATTGCGATTGACATATAGATAAGCGTCTCTTTATAAAAAAAGAGATTATTTTCTTCAGCGATGTAAGACCAACGCTTGAATATGGGGAGAGAAATTTCTACCAATAAAAAGCCGACAGGAACTGAAGCCAACAATAGTAATAAAATCTCAGACATTAGCAAGGCGATCAGACTTCCTTCCGATGCCCCATTCACTTTGCGGAGTGCCCATTCACGTTGCCTCATACGAATACGTATCAGGTAGATGATAAGATAGTTAGACAGTGCACCTAGTACGATCAATAGGCTTATCAGACAAAAAAGACGGACATATTCTATACGGATAAATATATTGTATTTGGGATGTGTATAATGATATTCCGTTATGGGGGTAATGTGAATAGGATATTTTCTCACATTTCCCCTCATGTTGACTTCTATCTCTTTTAGTCTTTTGCACAAAGCGTCTATGTCAGTGCCGGGAGTAACGCGAAATAGGGTGGTTCCAGATGCATAACCCCACTCTAGATATTCCGGAGCTTTTCGTCTTGAAATTATGTCGAAGTCATAATTAGAATGTCCTTTCCATTTTTGAACTACGGCAGTAACAGTCATCTTCTTATCAAGCGGAAACTCCTTACCAATGGGTGATTCCTCACCGAAAAGCAAGCGGGCAGCTTCATCGCTAATGGCTATTTCATCGGCAGTATTGTACAAAAACTGCAAACTGCCTTCCAATACCGTAACCGGAAATATGGAGATAAAAGCACTGTCTACCGATATCATTGTCCAATGCCTGTGTTGATCATCGTTAAACTCTGTCGTGAAGCCTATATAAGTCGCAACTTCTATTTCAGGAAAGGTATTGACCAGATGAGCTGCTAGCAAAGGAGAAGTCGTTGTTGAGAAACCGCTGGTTCTAAATACGGAAGGAACACTTGCCACATAGACTCTGTCGGCTCCATCATGGAAATTATCATAATTTTGCTCATAATTCATCCACATGCCGGACAGGGAAAAGCTGACAAAACCTACGGTTAAGCCAATAATGCTGATCAAAGTCTGCACCCTGTACTTCAACAGATTTCTTATTGCTATTTTCAGATAATGTTGTATCATGTCTTTGTTCTTTACTTTAATATCAACTCTTCTGCTTCGCCAAAGTTATCATATCCTGTTGTAATAACCCAATCTCCGGGTTGCAAACCATCTGTAATCTCGTATTGCTGCGGGTTCTGGCGTCCAATGCTGAGAGGAACGCGTATCGCTTTAGTTTTGGATGCATTTAGTTTGTATATCCATTGTCCACCAGTGGATTGATAGAAGTTACCACGAGGGATAACAATAGCCTGTTCCGGCTGTCCCAACTCTATTTGTACGCGGAAACTCTTACCTACGCGTACGTTGTCAGGCATTTCTCCGGTAAATACCAAGTCCACATCGAAAGTGCGGTCTTTTACTTCGGGTACTACTTTAGTGATGCGGAGCGGATATTTGCGTCCCTGATAATTAATTGTGGCGGGAAGTCCTGTCGTAATGCGGTCTATGTAGTATTCACTAAGAGAAGTGTGTATCTTATATTGATCTAATACCTTAATTTCTGCAATGCCCTGGTTGGATGCTACTTGTTGTCCCGGAGTAACTTTTACAAAGCTTAGCTGTCCGGCGACGGGGGCCTTAATTATTAAATTCTCCAGTCGTTCGCAAGCGCGTTCGTACTTTTTGCGTTCGCGTTCCCGGTCATTATTGATTAAGTCTTTGCGGATAATAGCAACAACGGAATCTTGCCGTAAACTCTCGCGCTGTAACTTTGCTTTTTTTACATTATAGTTATATTCATCTTCGGCAACCTCTAACTGAGCTTTGCTCTTGATACCCATTTTAAATTCTTCCTTGTCAAGATTGAAACTTTTTTGAAGACGAGCCAACTCATAGTTTGTTTGTAAAGTTTGTTGCTGAAGGGTCAGGCTCTTCTGTTCCATTTCAATTTCTTTCTCACGAAAAGAAATCAGTTGTTTTTCCAGATCATCGCGTTGCTCTTCAATGTTGTGTATCAAGTCGGGATTTTCGAGTACAAGGATTGTATCTCCTTTCTGTAGCAGACTTCCCTCCTCGCCTACAATGCGATCTACGCTTCCTGATTCACGGGCATTAACGATAATGGTGAGAATGGGCTGGATAAGTCCTTCTACATCCACATATTCCATGAATTTATCATTCTTTACTTCGGCAATCTGCACATTCTCCTGATCGATACGCAGTTTGCTGGGACCGGCAGAAAGAATGATAACGTAAATGATGAAAGCAAGGAATATAATTCCTCCTGCCAAATAATAACGGTAGCGAATGTACCAGGGCTTCTTTTCAAGTTTAATATCCATAGTGCTTTTATTGTTTTACAATTTATAATCAGACGTATGATATGGCTTTTTATTTCCTTATCATTTCATCCATTACTTCTTCTATTCTCTCAGTTTCCGTTAGCGGGGCATCTTTTTCAAAATCATAAAGTGTCAGGCTACGGAGAGTATAGTACAGGCTCCAGTAATTATATAATGCAGTTATATAATTCCGTCGGGCAGCATCTTTTTCGCTGATAGAAGCGTTGAGGTCGAGTACGGTAGATTTTCCTAAAATATAGAGCCGCCGGGCTACATCTGCGCGTCGTTGCGCTGTTTCATCTGTGCGGGCGGCAATGTGTACGCGCTGGGACTGCAGATTGAATTGTTTTACTAGTTTGCGGACATTCAATTCAAAGTCTGTTTTATCCTGCTCCACTTGAGTATAAGTTAAGTCGCGGTTGGATCGGGCTACCCGAATCTGCCCTTTCCCACGTCCCCAATCTAATATAGGTAGACTGATACCGAGGGTAACATATTGTTGATCCAAAGGATTATGATAGGCAGCTTTTAGTTTATCTCCGGTCTGTGTCAACCCAAAACGGAGATAAAGATCGGCTTTCAGACCGGCATTAGCACGGGCATTGGCCACTTTGCTTTCACTTTCCAGCTTGCGGCGTTGCATATTCAGTATGTCCGGACTATTTTGGCGTGCTGTGATTAAAGCGGCGTTTAAGTCTATCTGAAGATTGGGTACATGGTCGCTGACATCGACTTTAATTAGTATATCTTCCTGAATACCGAGATATGAACGAAGTTCCTGCATACAGTTTTCTACTTCAATATGGGCATTCATACGGTTGGTTTCTTCTGTCAGTTTATTCAGTTCCAATTGCAACATCTCATTTTCGGTAATCGTACCTATATTATAGCGTCCTTGTGCATAGGTATATAAGGTATCTGCATTGGCATAGTTGGTAGAAGCTATTTCATAGTTGCTTTGTGCTGTGGCAAGAGCAAAGAATTTTTGTGTAGCATTAGCAGCTACAAGTTCCAGAGTTTCTACATAAGTCTTTTTGGCTTCCCGGTAACGTAATGGTTCGATACGACGGTTCCATTTCAGGCTATTGTATCCGAAAAGAGATTGGCTGTAACCGATATTTATAGGTGATGTTTGCCAGGAAGTAGAGTGGTCGCTGAGCAAATCAAGCCGTTGAGCAGAGGTTTCTACAAACAATGTACCACCTGTCCATGGAATATTTTGCGTTAAGCTTAGAGTCAGGTCAGTACTCAACAGATTTTGTTCCACAAACTTTACACTACCGTCACTCATGGTAATTTCATTAATGGCACGGTTGAGATAGGGATCTGAAGTCAGTTTCAGAGCAGGCAGATAGTTAGCCTTATAATATTTGTAGTTCCAGTAAGCCGAACGGAAGCTGTGCTGGGCTGTTTGTGCATCGGGAGATTGTAGACGAGCACGCTCTATGGTTTGCCCTAAGGTCAATTCCATAGTCTGTTCTTGGGCAGTAGCGGTTACCAGAGTACCGCAGGCTATCAATGATAAAAGTATATTTTTGTACATAGTATATTCCTTTTGATAATAGATATTCAAATCTCGTGCCAAAATTGTAATCAATTGTTATATAGAACATTACTTCGGGTAAGGGGAATCTTATTCTGTGCCATACCGCACAAAAATAGTGCGCATACGCACACACAACACATTGATATATTACCTATCTTTGCCGACAAGTGATGATAGAAAAATAATAGCTTTTATGGAACAATTAGGAAAGATACTGATAGTAGACGATAATGAGGACGTGCTTTTTGCCCTTAACCTTTTACTGGAACCTTATGCTGAAAAGATAAAAGTTGCAGTAACCCCTGATCGTATTGAACACTTCATGACGACTTTCCAGCCCGATATAATATTACTGGATATGAATTTCAGTCGTGATGCCATAAGCGGGCAGGAAGGTTTTGAAAGCTTGGAACAAATTTTGCGTATCGATTCTCAGGCAGTTGTTATTTTCATGACAGCATATGCAGATACGGACAAAGCAGTTCGAGCAATTAAAGCAGGTGCTACAGACTTTATTCCGAAGCCATGGGAAAAAGAAAAATTGCTTGCTACACTCTCATCCGGTATCAAGTTACGTCGTTCCCGATGTGAAGTGAATCTGCTGAAAGAACAGGTGGAAGTACTTAGTGGCGCGGGCAGTAGTGTAGAAGAATCTATAATTGGTGAATCAGCTGCGATGCAAGAGGTGTTTGCAACGATAGAGAAATTACGCGATACAGATGCTAACATTCTAATTCTTGGTGAGAATGGAACGGGTAAAGATGTAATAGCCCGTTTGCTATATCGCTGTTCGCCACGTTATGGCCACCCCTTTGTAACGATTGACCTTGGAAGTATTCCTGAACAATTATTTGAAAGTGAATTATTCGGTTATGAAAAAGGAGCATTTACTGATGCCCGAAAACCGAAAGCTGGACGTATGGAGGTGGCAACGGGAGGCACACTGTTTCTGGATGAAATAGGTAATCTTTCATTGTCCATGCAGGCCAAGCTACTGACGGCCATTGAAAAACGCCAGATCAGTCGTTTAGGTAGTACACAATCTGTACCTATCGATGTGCGGTTAATTTGTGCCACAAATGCAGATATCCGCCATCTGGTGGAAGAAGGAAATTTCCGGCAAGATTTACTCTATCGCATCAATACGATTGAACTGCATATCCCTCCATTACGGGAGCGGGGGAATGATATTATTCTCCTGGCAGAGTATTTCTTGCAGCGCTATGCCCGTAAATATCAGAAGGAAATGCGAGGCTTAACGCGTGAAGCAAAAGCAAAATTGTTGCGTTATCCCTGGCCGGGAAATGTGCGTGAGTTGCAACATACGATGGAACGTGCCGTAATTCTGGGTGACGGTTCGTTGCTTCGCCCCGACAATTTCCTGTTTCAAGCTTCTTCCCCCCGTCTTAAGAAGGAGGAAGAAGTACTCAATCTGGAGCAATTGGAACGGCAGGCTGTAGAAAAGGCTATGCGATTGAGCGAAGGGAATATGACGCGGGCCGCAGAGTATCTGGGAATCACGCGCTTTGCATTGTATCGGAAGATTGAGAAGTTGGGATTATAAATTGATAAGCAGTATGAAGCGGTATTCCTTAATTGTTATCTTGCACATCTGTCTTCTGGCAGTACTTTCTGTAGGCGTCTATGTGTTATTTTGTGCAGACTTGTGGTTTAGTATGCTTATCACATTCTTGTTTCTTTTGGGGACGGGCATACACCTTTATTATATACAGATGAAACAATTGCAGATGATGCGTCGTCTGACAGACAGTTTGCGTTATAATGATATGACACAGGCATTCCGTCCACCTTATAAAAATAAACTGATGACAGAGATGGCTGTAGAGTTATCTGAAACTCTACAGGCTTTTCGTGCCCGTTTATTAGAGGAAGAAGTGAAACACCAGTATTACGAAAGTCTGTTGAATAAAGTGGATACCGCTGTATTGGTGACTGACATGTCCGGTCGTATTGAGTGGTTGAATCGTGCTGCTACTGCTCAATTGGGGCAAGATCCACAGTTGCCGTCCGAGTTTCTGAATCTTCCCTCAGGTGAAACACAAGTCATGCGTATTCATCGGAATGGGGCTACTTTGGAAATGGCCGTAGCTACTACCCTTTTCGTGGCTCGCGGCATGGAAAGACGCCTCATTAGTTTGAAGAATATCCATTCTGTACTAGAACGAAATGAAATGGAAGCCTGGCAAAAATTAATCCGCGTACTTACCCATGAAATCATGAATTCCATTACGCCTATCATCTCTCTTTCCGAAACATTGAGTGAGCGTGGAGTGCCTGTGGCATTAAAAGACGCAGGAGGCGAAAAAGAATATGCCGTAATGCTGCAAGCCATGCAAACTATTCATCGGCGTAGTAAGGGGCTGTTGGGTTTTGTAGAAAACTATCGTCGTCTTACCCGTCTCCCCGCTCCCGTCTGTGCGAGTGTATCAGTTCGGGAATTGTTTACTGATTTGCAGAAACTCTTTCCAGACGAAACGATTCATCTTGAACTTCCACCTTCAGAGAAAACATTGGATGTGGATCGTGCCCAGATAGAACAAGTGCTTATTAACTTGCTGAAAAATGCCCGTGAAGCATCTGCCCGTCGTGAAGAACCCAGAATTGAGGTGAAAGCTGCTTTTGCACCCAAAGTGACTTCTTCTCTGACTTCCTGGCGTTGTACTATTACTGTTCGGGATAATGGTGAAGGTATCTTACCCGAAGTACAGGATAAAATATTTGTTCCGTTCTTCACAACGAAAACTGCCGGTTCGGGTATTGGGCTCAGCCTTTGCAAGCAAATTATGAATCAGCATGGAGGAAATATTTCTGTTTATTCGGAACCGGGAAAAGGTAGTTGCTTTACTTTACAATTCAGTTAGATAGACATTGCATCTGCAAAAGGTTGTTTTGAGTCTATTAAAAAATATAAATATTATATAATCGTAAAAATTCTGTGTCGATATTTTATTGCTTTTAACAGCTACTAATTTTTCCATTATTTATTTTTGCAGCCACACAAATCGATAACTCATATTTAATTAACCATAAAATTCTATATGATTATGCGAACTAATTATTTGCTGCTATTAACCATTTTGTTGGGTTTGATACCCATGAATTACACACACGCCTCTGATTCTGTACCAAGCGTGTTTCTTTATTCTCCTTACACAAAGATTTCCGTTTCTCCGGGAACGAGTATTGACTACAAAATTGATTTAATCAACAATTCGGATGTACCGGTCAATGCTGATCTGTCCGTAACAGGACTACCCGCAAGTTGGAAGCGTGAGTTAAAATCTGGCGGTTGGAATATTAACAAACTGGCAGTTTTGCCTAATGAAAAGAAAGACTTTAACTTGAAATTAGAAGTCCCGCTGAAGATAAATAAGGGTAGCTATAATTTCATAGTCTCTGCCGGAGATTGCCAACTTCCTCTAACAGTAACTGTAGCCCAGCAAGGTACTTATCAGACTGAATTCACTACTGACCAGCCCAATATGCAGGGAAATTCTAAATCCACATTCACCTTCAATGCCGTACTGAAAAACCAGACTGCCGATCAGCAGTTATATGCTTTGATGTCCAATGCACCCAGGGGGTGGAATGTTATTTTCAAACCTAACTATAAGCAGGCTACCTCTGCACAAGTGGAAGCAAATGCCAGCCAGAATGTATCGATAGACGTCACCCCGCCAGCCAATGTCGAAGCCGGAAATTATAAGATTTCAGTACGTGCGGTTGCCGGTAATACATCTGCCGATCTGGACTTGGAAGTAGTGGTTACAGGTACTTATCAAATGGAACTGACCACTCCACGAGGGTTGTTGAGTACTGAGATTACTGCCGGAGATGTGAAGCGCTTGGAACTGGTAGTCAGGAATACAGGCTCTTCTTTACTAAAAGATATCCAACTCTCATCCGGTAAACCTACAGATTGGGAAGTTTCTTTTGAACCGGCTAAAATAGAAATGCTGAAAGCCGGAGAAACATCTACTGTTACTGCTGTAATGAAGGCTTCGAAAAAAGCTTTGCCGGGCGATTATGTTGCAACCATGGAAGCTAGAACTCCCGAAGTGAATGCTACCGCACAATTCAGGATTGCAGTAAAAACGCCTATGCTTTGGGGGTGGGTAGGAATATTAGTTATCGTTGTAGCCGTGGGAGGTGTCTACTATCTATTCCGAAAATATGGAAGGAGGTGATTATGGGCGAACAAGTGATTGTACTTACCGATTTGACAAAAAAATACGGTAATTTCACTGCTGTTGACCATATTAGCCTGTCAATCTGCAAAGGAGAAATCTTCGGATTATTAGGTCCGAATGGTGCGGGAAAATCCACAACTATCTTGATGATGCTGGGGTTGACGGAGCCAACTTCCGGCAAAGTGGAAATTTGTGGAATAGACTCCACTACAAACCCTATTGAAGTTAAGAAGAAAATAGGTTATCTTCCCGAAGATTTGGGCTTTTATGATGAAATGACAGGATTGGAAAACCTTGTCTATACAGCACTTCTGAATGGTCTTTCAAAGAGGGAGGCTGAGGAGAAAGCAAAGGAACTCATGCACCGGGTAGGGCTTTCCGAACAGGCAAACAAAAAGACCGGAAAGTATTCCCGTGGTATGAGGCAACGTCTGGGATTGGCAGATGTACTGATTAAGAATCCGGAAATCATAATCTTGGATGAACCGACATCGGGTATAGATCCTGCCGGAATTCAGGAATTTATTGAACTGATTCGTAATTTGAGCAGAGTACATTCCCTTACTGTATTGTTTTCATCCCATAATTTGGATCAGGTGCAGAAAGCTTGTGATCGTGTGGGTTTGTTTAATCACGGAAAATTATTGGCACAGCTTGATCTTAAGGAGATGGAGGGTAAACAGGTGGAACTTATTGATGTTTACAATGATTATGTAAAGGAAGGAGGTGAGAAGCATGAACAGAGTTGAGCAGCCTTTCTGGGTTATTGTGAATAAGGAAATCCGGGATCATGTACGTAGCTGGCGTTTTATTATCTTACTTGCCATTATTACACTAACCTGTCTGGGGGCTTTGTATACATCACTCACCAGTATGCGCGAGGCTATCAAGTCAGGTAGTGTGGAAGATACTTTTTTCTTCCTGAAATTGTTTACTGTATCGGATGGTACGTTACCTTCTTTCGTTCTATTCATTAACTTTTTAGGACCGTTGCTAGGTATTGCCTTGGGATTTGATGCCATGAATTCGGAACAGAACAAGGGAACGTTATGCCGTATATTATCACAACCGATACATCGTGATTGTATCATCAATGCCAAATTTGTTGCTGCATTGATCGTGATTACAATTATGCTGTTTGTATTAGGATTCCTGGTAATGGGCGCCGGATTGATTGCAATTGGTATTCCACCCACGCCGGAAGAATTTGCCCGTATCATTTCTTTTTTGGTCCTCAGTGTTTTCTATGTAGGACTTTGGTTGAATATGGCGATACTGTTTTCACTTTGTTTCCGGCAAACGGCGACTTCAGCCTTGGCTTCTTTGGCAATATGGTTATTTTTTAGCGTCTTCTATACGATGATTGTCAACTGGATTGCCAAAATGTTGATGCCTTCTGATATGATGTCTCCTTATTATGCCATCGGTTATCAGAAAATAGTTTGGGGCATAATGTCGTTGAATCCGTGCGAGTTATTCAATCAGGCAACTTCTGTACTGCTGATGCCGTCTCTCCGAAGTTTGGGACCGTTAATGATGGAGCAGGTTCAAGGAGCTATACCCAGTCCTCTCCCATTGGGACAGAGTTTACTGGTTATATGGCCGCAGTTGACAGGATTGATTGCAGTTACAATACTCTGCTTTGCTCTTTCTTATATTATATTTATGCGTAGAGAAATTCGTTCAAGGTAATTGATTGGTTGGGTTAAGAAGAAATCCCTGACGATACTTTATATTTTAAAGTCGTCAGGGATTCATATGTTGTAGTTTGTATTATTTCTGCCTTACATACTCCAGAGTGTATCCGTAGTTAGAACTCAGCACTAAAGAATCCGGTGTCAACTTATCTATTTTCAGAGTGTCTACACCTTCAATTTCTATTCCATTACCAATGCTTTTTACTGTCAGGTAAAGCTGATCGCCTTGTTGCTCCCATTCTTTGTATACCAGTGTGTGCATATTAATGGAAGATGCTTCTCCATTCTCTTCCAGTTTGATGCCTTGTACTTCTCCGGGTTGGCCGTCGATAGGCATTATCCACGATCCTACTACGGTAACGGGGGCTTTAGTGCCACCACATGCAGCAAAAACGACTGCCATGACAGCCATACTAAAGATTTGTTTTTTCATGATGTCTTTTTTATTATAGTGTAACGTTGAAATCAGCCAATTGTTTTTCGGGGCATAAAGTTAGTTGAAAAATATCGTTTTGCCAGCTATTATTTTATGTTTTCTACATTTCTGTTTAATATATATGTTGATGGGGTATATTGATATCTCTGCTACCTATCTGGATATGGTCAAGTCCGTATCAACTCCGTACCTGGTCCGTATAAAGGTACCTTTATTGGGAGTTGATACGGACTTGGTACGGAGATGACACGGAGGTGGCTATACTTTAATGAGCATTCAAGACCTCATCTGAAACTTTTTATGAAAAAAACTTCAGTTTCCTTTGTTTATTACAAAATAGTTTCTACCTTTGCACTCGCTTTTAAGAAATAAAGCACTCGGGGTGTAGCGCAGTCCGGTTAGCGCACCTGCTTTGGGAGCAGGGGGTCGTGGGTTCGAATCCCGCTACCCCGACTAAAAATAAAATGCAATCAACTAATTTATAGTTGATTGCATTTTTCTTTCTCTGTATTCTTAGAATAACACGGATCTTTATGAGGCAGTCCGAAATAACAACTTTGAGATACGGTCTTACATCTTTAAATAAAAATCTCTTGTCAACGCAATGTATTCCGGCGTAAATTGATTGCGTTCTACCTCAATACATAAAGTTTCCTCCATACATTTTTGTTCCTGATGTCCGAATGCGATAAGTACTCTCCTGCTAGGCTTGCCAGGTTTGGTAAAAACATGAAGGCGTCGTAAAGGATATAATTTGTATTTCCAAGCTGTGTCAATTACTAACTTCTCTGCTTCGGTAGGAATGATGATACATACCCTCCCTTGATCTTCAAGAAAGTGTGCCGAATTCCGAAAAAGTAACTCGTAATTCAGTTCGCAGGTATGACGTGCCATATTGCGTTGCTTGTCAGGGCAGTTTAATGCATCAACAAAATAAGGTGGGTTAGAAACTATCAGATTATATTTATTATCTGTTTGAAACAAACTGAAATCATTACAGATTACTTCTATCCTATTTGCCCATGGAGAACGTGCTATGTTTTCTTCTGCCTGAGCTGCTGCGGCTTCATCTATTTCTATAGCCGTAACTTGTGAACGTGGATTACGTTGGGCTAACATTAAAGCTATCAATCCTGTGCCGGTACCAATGTCGAGGATTTGTTGAGGGTTTCCAGCTTCTGCCCAAGCACCCAAAAGAACTCCATCTGTACCTACTTTCATGGCACATTTATCATGCCATATAGTAAATTGTTTGAACTGAAAATAAGGATTTGGCATAGTTTATAGTTATTATTTGAGGGCAAAAATAGGCAAAGTCGGGAATATTACGACTAATTTGGCACTGTTTTTGTCTTTTTATAGAAAAGGTGCTTTATATTAATGAAGAATAGATTAACTTTGCAGGCGCTTTGTAAGCCCTGTCAGTGTGACATAAACTTAAAAAGAACAAAATGAAGAAAAGACTTTACCTAAAAGATATGGAGGCAAGAGAAGAAGGAAACTCTTTCTCAGTAATTGCTGATTTTGAGGGGAATGAGGAACAATTGATGGATATTGAAGTGAATGAGATACTTCCGATATTGCCTTTACGGAATATGGTTTTATTTCCAGGTGTGTTTATGCCGGTATCTGTCGGGAGAAAGACTTCCATGAAATTAGTGCGTGAAGCGGAAAAGAAGAGTGCATATATCGGAGTAGTCTGCCAGAAAGTGGCTGAAACGGAAATGCCGATGTTGGAAGATTTGCATACCATCGGTACGGTAGGTAAGATTATCCGTATTCTGGAGATGCCTGATCAGACAACAACGATTATCCTGCAAGGCGTCAAACGTATGGAGTTGGAAGAAATTGTAGATACAACTCCGTATCTGAAAGGACGAGTAAGGGCACTGGAAGAAGATATTCCCGATAAGAATGATAAGGAATTCCATGCTTTGGTGGAAGCTTGTAAGGATCTGACTATAAGATATATCAAATCATCTGATATGTTCCCGCAGGATTCTGCATTTGCTATCAAGAACATTACTAATCCGATGTTTTTGGTCGATTTTATTTGTACGAATCTTCCATTGAAGAAAGATGAAAAGATTGAGTTGCTACGTATTGATTCATTACGAGCACGTACTTACCGTTTATTGGAGATACTGAACCGGGAAGTGCAGCTTGCCGAGATTAAGGAGTCTATACAGATGCGTGCACGGGAGGATATTGACCAGCAACAACGTGAATACTTCTTGCAACAGCAGATTAAAACCATTCAGGATGAACTGGGTGGTGGTGGCCAAGAGCAGGAAATTGAAGAGTTGCGCCGCAAAGCACTCATAACTAAATGGAGTGTAGAAGTGAGAGACACCTTTATGAAAGAGGTGGATAAATTGGAGCGTACACATCCGCAATCTCCTGATTACAGTGTGCAGCTTAATTATCTGCAAACAATGTTGAGTTTGCCATGGGGAATATATACTACGGATAATCTCAATCTGATCAATGCCGAAAAGACTTTAAATAAAGATCATTATGGCTTGGAAAAGGTGAAAGAACGTATTCTGGAACACTTGGCTGTATTGAAGTTGAAAGGTGATATGAAGTCGCCTATTATCTGTTTATATGGCCCTCCGGGAGTGGGTAAAACCTCTTTGGGACGTTCTATCGCTGCTGCCTTGAAGCGTAAATATATTCGTATGTCATTGGGTGGTGTGCATGATGAAGCTGAAATACGTGGACACCGCAAGACATACATCGGTGCTATGCCGGGACGTATTATCAAGAGTCTGATCAAGGCAGGTTCATCAAATCCGGTGTTTATCTTGGACGAAATTGATAAGGTAAGCTCAGACCGTCAGGGAGACCCCTCTTCTGCCCTGCTCGAAGTACTCGATCCGGAACAGAATACAACATTCCATGATAACTTTCTGGATGTAGATTATGATTTGTCTAAAGTGATGTTCATAGCTACGGCAAACAACCTGAATACTATTCCCGGACCATTGCTCGACCGTATGGAGTTGATTGAGGTAAGTGGTTATATTACTGAGGAGAAGATCGAAATAGCCCGTCGTCATTTGGTTCCGAAAGAACTGGAAGCCAACGGTATGAAGAAGAATGATATCAAGATACCGAAGAATACGCTGGAGGCAATTATCGAGTCGTATACCCGTGAAAGCGGTGTACGCGAACTGGAGAAGAAAATAGGTAAGATACTTCGTAAATCGGCACGCCAGTATGCTACGGATGGTTATTTTGCCAAACAGGAAATCAAGCCGGGAGATTTGTATGAATTCCTCGGAGCACCGGAGTATACCCGTGATAAATATCAGGGCAATGACTACGCAGGTGTAGTCACCGGACTGGCATGGACTGCCGTAGGTGGAGAAATCTTGTTTGTAGAAACCAGTTTAAGTCGTGGAAAAGGCGGACGTCTGACATTGACCGGAAATCTGGGCGACGTCATGAAGGAATCTGCAATGCTGGCTTTGGAATATATCAAGGCACATGCTTCTTTGTTGAATCTGGATGAAGAGATCTTTGATAATTGGAATATTCATGTACATGTACCGGAAGGTGCTATTCCTAAGGATGGACCTTCAGCCGGTATTACGATGGCTACATCTCTTGCTTCTGCCCTTACCCAACGTAAGGTAAAAGCAAATCTTGCTATGACAGGAGAAATAACACTTCGTGGTAAGGTGCTTCCCGTAGGAGGTATTAAGGAAAAGATTCTGGCTGCCAAACGTGCCGGCATCAAGAACATTATTCTGAGTGAAGAGAATCGTAAGAATATTGACGAAATACAGGAAATCTACCTCAAAGGATTGACTTTCCACTACGTGAAAGATGTGAAAGAGGTATTTGCCATTGCGCTGACCAATGAAAAGGTAGCCGATGCCATTGACCTGTCCGTAAAGAAAGAAAAGACAGAAAAGAAAGCAGAATGACATTCGACTTACAATATACAGACAGTAAAAGTAACGCGCGTGCAGGATTGATAACCACCGATCACGGGCAGATAGCGACACCTATATTTATGCCGGTAGGTACCGTAGGAACGGTGAAAGGTGTGCATGTAACCGAACTGAAAGAAGATATCGAGGCGCAGATCATATTAGGAAATACCTATCATCTGTATCTGCGTCCGGGATTGGATGTATTGGAAAAAGCCGGAGGACTTCATAAGTTCAATGGCTTTGACCGTCCGATGTTGACGGATAGTGGTGGTTTCCAAGTCTTTTCATTGTCGGGTATTCGTAAACTACGGGAAGAAGGTGCAGAATTCCGTTCACATATTGATGGTAGTAAGCATATCTTCACTCCCGAAAAGGTAATGGACATCGAACGTACGATTGGTGCAGATATTATGATGGCTTTTGACGAGTGCCCTCCGGGAGATTCGGATTATGCGTATGCCAAAAAGTCATTAGGACTGACGCACCGTTGGCTGGACCGTTGTATTCAGCGTTTCAATGAGACGGAACCAAAATATGGATACCAACAGTCGCTCTTCCCCATTGTTCAAGGATGTGTATATCCTGATCTTCGCAAGGAGTCGGCGGAGTTTATCGCATCGAAGGGGGCGGATGGTAATGCTATCGGTGGTTTGGCGGTAGGTGAACCGGTAGACAAGATGTATGAGATGATTGAGTTGGTGAACGAGATTCTGCCGAAAGATAAACCTCGTTATCTGATGGGTGTAGGTACACCGGTAAATATATTGGAAGGTATAGAGCGTGGTGTAGATATGTTCGACTGCGTGATGCCAACCCGAAACGGACGAAATGGTATGTTGTTTACCAAAGACGGTATTATCAATATGCGCAATAAGAAATGGGAAACGGACTTCTCTCCTATTGAGGCAGACGGAGCTTCTGCTGTAGATACCTTATATAGTAAAGCGTATCTGCGCCATCTGTTCCATGCACAAGAATTGCTGGCTATGCAAATTGCATCTATCCATAATTTGGCTTTTTATCTGTGGCTGGTGGGTGAAGCTCGTAAGCACATCATTGCCGGTGACTTCTCTACATGGAAACCGATGATGGTAAAACGCGTATCTACAAGGTTATGAAAAAACTGAACTGGAAAATAAAAGGTATAAAGCTGCCGGATAACTGGAAGTGGTTGAAGCGGCTCGACTTCTACATTATCAAGAAGTTCCTCGGAACTTATGTGTTTGCCATTGCATTGATTATCTCTATTGCAGTGGTATTTGACTTTAATGAGAAGATGGATAAGTTCATGTCACACGAAGCGCCATGGAAAGCCATTATTTTCGATTATTATCTGAACTTTGTTCCTTACTTTGCCAATCTGTTCAGCCCGCTGTTTGTGTTTATCGCGGTTATCTTTTTTACTTCAAAACTGGCTGAGAACTCGGAGATTATTGCGATGTTTTCTACCGGAATGAGTTTTAAGCGGATGCTTCGACCTTATATGGTGTCGGCTGCCATTATTGCAGTAGTAACCTTTTGCTTAGGTTCTTATGTAATACCAAAGGGGAGTGTGACACGTATCAACTTTGAGGATAAGTATTATAAACAACGTAAATCAAATACTGCCCGGAATATTCAGTTGGAAGTGGATTCAGGAGTAATTGCCTATATTGAACGTTTTGAAGATCATAGCAAAACAGGATATCGTTTTTCGCTGGATAAGTTTAAAGATAAGCAATTGGTATCTCATCTTACGGCTCGTTCCATTACCTATGATACGGCATCTGTTCATAAGTGGACCATTAAGGATTACATGATACGCGAGATGGACGGTATGAAAGAAAATATTGTTAAGGGGGATCGTATTGACAGTACCCTTTTCATGGAGCCTGCCGATTTTCTTATTATGAAAAACCAACAGGAAATGATGACCAGTCCACAATTAAGTGAATATATTAGCAGACAGCGACAACGTGGATTTGCCAATATCAAGGAATTTGAGATTGAATACCACAAGCGCATTGCCATGTCGTTTGCATCGTTTATCCTTACGTTGATAGGTGTTTCTCTTTCTTCGAAAAAGACCAAAGGTGGAATGGGATTGCATTTGGGCATAGGTTTGGCATTAAGTTTCTCATACATTCTCTTCCAGACAATTGCTTCCACTTTTGCTGTAAATGGTAATGTACCTCCGGTAGTTGCCGTATGGATACCGAATATACTCTATGCTTTCATTGCATTCTATTTGTATCAGAAAGCACCGAAATAAAGAATAACCGAATGAATAAAAATAAGAAGCCCCTCCTGCTCCTTGTGTTACCACAAGTGCAGGAGGGGCTTTTTTGTTGTATCCATTTCCTCTTTTGTCTTTGCTTCTTCATAGCTTTAACGATGCATTCTCATCGTATGCGTATTTAGAAGCAACCCCACTTTCGTCTTACAGGTTCTTTAAATCTTTCATGGCAATGTGCAGTGAAAGCTTAATTCAAGTAAGCTGAAAGTTCTGCAGCAGAGATGTTTTTGGCTATAATCACACCATTATCATCCAGTAAATAGTTAGTAAATCCCCGGCCTAAACGGTACTTTTTAAAGATGCCGGACGACTCGCCTTTAGTTTCCACGAAACAGGTGGGCGTAACTATTTGGTCCTTACGAATGGTTTCCTCGAAGATAGATTGATATTCATCGAATGATACGGAAACCATTTCCACATTGTTGTTTTGAGAAGTTGAACGAAGTGCATTGCTTAAACTTGCGTTTTGCATCCGGGATCGCCCGTCGTAACTTGCCCAGAAACTGAGTAACACATATTTTCCCTTCATCTTGGACAGATTTTGAGTCGGTTGTTGCTCAGTCGACATAGCTTTGATTTTAAAATCAGGGGCTATGTCACCCACATTTAAACCTCCGGTAGGTTTGTCTTTTTCTACGAAAGAAGTCAAGGAACTAATTAGTAATACAACAAAAATCCATTTTACATGCTTCATGTAAGGCGGTTTTGGTTAATACTGGTTGATTTATATTTGTTTGTCGGACGATGAGATAACGTCTTAACAAACAAATATACGATCAACGTTTACTAAGATTATAGAACCATTTGTTCCAAATCGGGGGCAAAGGTACAATATTATTATAGAAAATCAAGTAAACGATTGACTTTTTCATGTTATATAACATGTTTTGCATCTCAGGATATCCCTCAACATGATATATATGATGCATTTGATGAATAGATTATGATGTGTTTTCTCATTAGCATTAGAAATTTTGCCTACTTTTGCATCGTGTTATTCATTAATTTAGATAAACAACTTTTATGCAACCATTGAGTACAGAACTTATACTTATCCGGGTCACGGGCGAAGATCGTCCGGGATTGACTGCATCTGTTACAGAAATTTTAGCTAAATACGACGCTACTATTCTTGACATTGGTCAGGCCGACATCCATAATACACTGTCATTAGGTATCTTATGTAAGACAGAGGAACAACATTCAGGATTCATTATGAAAGAGTTGCTTTTCAAAGCGTCTTCTTTGGGAGTGACGATTCGCTTCTATCCTATTTCAGTAAAGGAGTATGAAGATTGGGTGAATATGCAGGGAAAGAACCGCTATATCCTTACTTTGCTGGGGCGTAAATTATCTGCCCGTCAGATTTCTGCCGTTACCCGTATTCTTGCTGAACAGGGGATGAATATCGATGCTATCAAACGTCTGACGGGACGTATCCCATTAGATGAATGTGATTCGCGTACACGTGCCTGCATCGAGTTTTCTGTCCGGGGAACTCCGAAAGACCGTATCGCTATGCAGGAACAGTTAATGAAGCTGGCGAGCGAACTGGAAATGGACTTCTCTTTCCAGCTTGATAATATGTATCGCCGGATGCGCCGACTGATCTGTTTCGATATGGACTCGACTCTGATTGAAACGGAAGTAATTGACGAATTGGCTATACGTGCCGGTGTGGGCAATGAGGTAAAAGCCATCACTGAGCGTGCTATGCGTGGTGAGATAGATTTTACTGAAAGTTTCCGTGAGCGTGTAGCTCTGTTGAAAGGTCTGGATGAATCTGTCATGCAGGAAATAGCAGAGAATCTGCCCATTACGGAAGGTGTAGACCGCCTGATGTATGTATTGAAAAAGTATGGTTACAAGATAGCCATCCTTTCCGGTGGTTTCACTTATTTCGGGCAATATCTTCAAAAGAAATATGGCGTTGACTATGTATATGCCAATGAATTGGAAATAGTGGACGGCAAGTTAACCGGCCGTTATCTGGGAGATGTGGTAGACGGTAAGCGAAAAGCTGAATTGTTGCGTCTCATTGCACAGGTAGAGAAGGTAGACATTGCTCAGACCATTGCTGTAGGTGATGGAGCGAATGATCTTCCGATGCTGGGCGTTGCCGGATTGGGCATTGCTTTCCATGCCAAACCGAAAGTGGTTGCCAATGCAAAGCAATCTATTAACACGATTGGTTTGGATGGGGTACTCTATTTCTTAGGCTTCAAAGACTCATATATCGATTTGCCGAAATGAGTTGAACTATTCCGCAAATATATTTGTTTCATATAGTGACATATATATTTGCGGAACCTCTTAAATTTGAATACTATGAAGAGAATAAGGAACCTATTCTGTCTCTCTTTACTTTTAGTTGCAGTCGGCTTACCTGCTGTCGCACAAACAAAACTCCATGTTACCCTCCCCGATTCGATAACCACTGTTGGATATGCCACCGGACTTCGTAAGAATCTTTCTGGCCTGGTGGAAAGAATTACGGAAAATCAGATGAATAAAGATCAGATTACCAATCCGTTGGATGCAATCCGTGGACGGGTACCGGGATTGACGATTCTGAAAGGTTCGAATGGACCTGCTGCGCTGGATGCTGTCCGCCTGCGTGGCACTACCTCCCTGACTACTGGAAATGACCCATTAATTATTGTAGACGGAGTTTTTGGTGACCTGAGTATGCTTACATCTATTTACCCGGCGGATATTGAAAGCTTTGTTATCCTGAAAGATGCTTCGGAAACTGCACAGTACGGTTCGCGCGGAGCATCGGGTGTGATTGAGATTACTACAAAAAAAGGTGTCAGCGGGCGTACAAGCGTTAACTATAATGGAAGTTTCGGCATTGCCTCGAGCTATAAAACAGTGAGGATGCTCAATGGAAATGAATTCCGGGCATTGGCTCAAGAGCGTGGCATCTCTATTTTGGATATGGGAAACAATACAGATTTCCAGAAAGAGATCGAGCAAACGGGATTACAGCATAATCATCATATCGCGTTTTCGGGAGGAACGAATACTTCCAATTATCGTGTTTCACTCGCTCTAATGAATCGTGAAGGAGTGATTGTCAATGAAAAGTTGCAGAACTTCACATCGAATATGAATATGACACAGTATGTATTCGATAATTTTCTTAAATGCGATCTTGGTATGTTTGGTTCCGTACAGAAGGAACGTAATCTGGTGAATCTGCACAAAATATTCTATTCTGCTGCTTCGTATAATCCTACTTTCCCGAATCACAAGAATCCGGAGACTGGTAATTGGGATGGATATGCTTATGCCAGCCAGTTATCACATCCGCTGGCATGGATGGATGTGAAAGACAAGAATGCTACATCGCATATCAGTACGCATGCCCGGTTGACCTTCAATCTGGCCGAAGCATGGAAACTGACTTTTTTCGGTTCCTATACATATAATGTAGTGGAAAATGCGCAGTATCTGCCTGTTGCCGTCTGGGCACAAGGGCAGGCATACAGAGGAGACAAGAAAATGGAATCATTACTGGGTAACCTGATGCTGTCTTATAAAAAAGAATGGCGGAAACACTTTTTTGATGTTTTAGGACTGGCAGAGATACAGAAAGACAAATATTCTGGATTCTATACTACAGTTACAAATTTTAGTAATAACAAATTAGGCTATAATAATCTTCAGGGAGGTGCCATTCGTCCGTGGGATGGAACTAATTCCTACTACGAAGATCCTCGTTTGGTTTCTTTTATGGGGCGCGTGAATTATACATATGATGACCGCTATATCCTGACGGTGAATGCCCGTGGGGATGCATCTTCCAAGTTCGGCAGTAATCATAAATGGGGATTCTTCCCGGCTGTATCTGTTGCATGGGTAGTTAGTAAAGAGAAGTTTATGGAAAAACTTTCTTTTATCGATAATCTGAAAATCCGTGCAGGATATGGTTTGGCGGGCAATCAAAATGGCATTGATTCATATACTACGTTGAATCTGATGCGACCTAATGGTATTGCACCGGTAGGTTCTACACCTGTAGTCACAATGGATAAGTTGCGGAATACGAATCCGGATTTGAAGTGGGAAGTGAAACAGACATTCAATGCCGGTATAGAAGTAGCTTTACTGGGTAACCGATTGCTACTGACTGCCAACTATTATAATTCCAAGACGAAGGATATGCTTTATCTTTATAACGTGAGTGTGCCACCTTTTACTTATAATACTTTGCTGGCAAACATTGGTTCTATGCGTAATTATGGAACAGAGCTATCTATCGGCATTACTCCGCTGAAGACCAAAGACATGGAACTGAATATCAATGCCAATCTGACTTTCCAGCAAAACAAATTACTTTCTCTTGACGGAAACTACCAGGGCGAACATATTTCAGCTACAGAATACAAGAGCCTTGCCGGACTGGATGGTGCAGGATTCCACGGTGGATACAATCATATTGTTTACCAGATTGTGGGTCAGCCTCTGGGTGTATTCTATCTGCCCCATTGCACAGGGCTGGTATCCGATGGAAATGGTGGATATACCTATCAGATTGCCGATCTGAATGGCGGTGGTGTCAGTCTGGAAGATGGTGAAGACCGTTATGTGGCAGGACAGGCTGTGCCAAAGACGATACTTGGTTCTAATATCAGTTTCCGTTATAAAGATTTTGATATATCGCTACAGATAAACGGGGCATTCGGTCATAAAGTGTACAATGGTACTTCATTGACTTATATGAATATGAACAGCTTCCCCGATTATAACGTCATGAAAAAGGCGCCTGCGCAGAACATTAAAGACCAGACAGCTACGGATTACTGGCTGGAAGATGGTGATTACATTAACTTCGATTATGTTACATTAGGTTGGAATGTTCCGTTGAAGAATACCCGTTACTTGCAGTCGTTCCGCCTGTCCCTGACTGTTAACAATCTGGCGACAATTTCAGGTTACTCGGGCTTAACGCCTATGATAAACAGTTCGTCTGTAAATGCTACTCTGGGAATAGATGATAAACGCAATTATCCTCTATACCGCATATATACTATCGGACTTAGTGTAAACTTCTAAACCTTAAAGTCATGAAACGTAATTCTATATTTTGTTCGTTTTGTATTTTAGTTGCCCTTTGCTGGGGAATGACTTCGTGCGACGGTTTTCTGAAAGAAAAGTCTCGTGATGCACTGCCTGAAGAGGAAGGTTATAGCAATATCTCTGAACTCTATCTCAATGCAGTGGCATCCCTCTACAATTACATAGGTGGAAATGCTGATAGCCAGGGATTGCAAGGAACCGGCCGTGGTATCTATGACCTGAATACTTTTACCACTGATGAAGCCATTATGCCTACCCGAGGTGGCGACTGGTATGATGGTGGTTTCTGGCAAGGATTATTTCTGCATAAATGGGGCGTAAACAATGATGCAATACAGGCCACCTGGGAATATCTTTATAAGGTAATTATGCTTAGTAACAACTCTCTGGAACATATAGAAACCTATGCTCTAACCCACTCTGATGCGGAACTTCCCGGCTATCGCGCCGAGGTACGTGCTTTTCGTGCAATGTACTATTATTATCTGATGGATCTGTTTGGACGTATACCACTGGTTTTACACTCTAATGTTGCTTCAAAAGATATAGTGTTGAGCGAGCGTAAGAATGTATTCGACTTTGTAGTCAGGGAATTACAAGAGGCCGCTCCACTCCTGCCCGCCCAGTTCAGCAACCGTTCCGGCAATTATTACGGACGTTTGACACGTCCTGTTGCATACTTTTTGCTGGCAAAGTTGGCACTGAATGCCGAAATTTACACAGACAATAACTGGACAGATGGTGTTCGTCCTGATGGAAAGAATATCTTTTTCGAAATAGATGGCACTACATTAAATGCCTGGCAGGCTGCAGAAACTTATTGTGATAAGATCACAGCGTTTGGCTATCGCCTCGAGCCGGATTATACAGCTAATTTTGCTGTATACAATGAAAGTTCCGTTGAAAATATCTTTACTGTACCTATGAGCAAAACACTGTACACTAATCAGATGCAATATCTTTTCCGCTCACGCCATTATAATCATGCCAAAGCATTGGGGTTATCCGGTGAAAATGGATCGAGTGCTACCATTGAAGCCCTGCAGACCTTTGGATATGATACCGATCTACAAGACCCTCGTTTTGATTTCTGCTATTATGCAGGTACAGTCTACGATTTGAAAGGTAACGTTGTAAAATTAGACGATGGAACTGTTTTGGTTTACGAGCCGTGGAAAGTAAAGTTAGATATATCCGATGAACCTTACGAAAAGACTGCCGGCGCTCGAATGAAGAAATATGAAATTGATGATAAAGCAATGAAAGATGGTAAGCTGATGGAAAATGATATTGTCTTATTCCGTTATGCAGATGTGCTATTGATGAAGAGTGAGGCTAAGGTTCGTGACGGACGCGATGGAGATGAAGAACTGAACCAAGTGCGTTCCCGTGTAGGAGTACCGCAACGTGTTGCTACTTTAGAGAATCTTCTTGCTGAACGTCAGTTGGAATTTGCATGGGAAGGTTGGAGACGTCAGGACCTAATTCGTTTCGGACAATTTACCCGTACTTACAGCAGTCGTCCGCAACTGCCTGATGAGGAAAACGGATATACTACCGTCTTCCCTATTCCAGAGAAAATCAGACAGATGAATCCGGGATGGGAGCAGCATCCGGGCTATTAAAGGAATGGATTGCAAAGTCGCTTCATTCTTTTGTGTTAATCACTTTATTTCCTATCTTTGCGGCTAAATAAAAAGAAACATGAAGTTTTCCGAACTACAACTGAATGATCAGGTGCTTGATGCACTGGAAGCCATGCGCTTCGACGAGTGCACACCTATACAAGAGAAATCCATCCCCGTTATACTTGAAGGCAGAGATTTGATAGCCGTAGCACAGACCGGAACTGGTAAGACAGCCGCTTATCTGCTGCCTGTATTGAATAAACTATCGGAAGGTAACCACCCCGAAGATGCCATCAACTGTATTGTTATGTCGCCTACGCGTGAGTTGGCGCAGCAGATAGACCAGCAGATGGAAGGTTTTTCTTATTTTATGCCTGTCAGTAGTGTAGCTGTTTACGGTGGTAACGACGGAGTACTTTTTGAACAACAGAAAAAAGGGTTGATGTTGGGAGCTGATGTTGTAATTGCTACTCCGGGACGTTTGATTGCTCATCTTAGTTTGGGTTATGTTGATCTTTCGCGTGTCTCCTACTTCATTCTTGATGAAGCCGACCGTATGCTCGATATGGGATTCTATGACGACATTATGCAGATAGTGAAGTACTTGCCCAAAGAACGGCAAACAATCATGTTTTCTGCCACCATGCCTGCCAAGATTCAACAACTTGCTAATACCATCCTCAACAACCCTGCCGAAGTTAAGCTTGCTGTTTCACGTCCTGCCGAAAAGATCGTGCAGGCAGCGTATGTTTGCTACGAGAATCAGAAGTTGGGTATCATCCGTAGCCTTTTTGCTGAACAAACACCGGAACGTGTAATTATATTCGCTTCATCCAAACTGAAGGTAAAAGAGGTGACGAAAGCTCTTAAAATGATGAAGTTGAATGTGGGTGAAATGCATTCAGATCTGGAACAGGCTCAACGTGAGGAGGTGATGCATGAATTTAAAGCCGGGCGTGTAAATATCCTTGTTGCCACTGACATTGTGGCACGTGGTATTGATATTGATGACATCCGTCTTGTGATCAACTACGATGTTCCCCATGATAGCGAAGATTACGTTCACCGTATTGGCCGTACAGCACGTGCTAATAATGATGGTGTCGCTTTGACTTTCGTCAACGAAAAGGAGCAAAGCAATTTCAAGCAGATAGAGAATTTCCTGGAGAAAGAGATTTATAAGATAGCTGTACCCGAGGAGTTAGGCGAAGCACCTGAATACAAACCACGCAGTTATGATGGCAGAGGCAAGAGAAACTTTCGCCCATCCAAGGGAGGCAGAAATGCGAATAAAGGTGGTAGAAAGAAATAATGGTGAAGTTTTATTACTCCACCATTTTTATATGTAGTTCTTTATCAGCATCAATAGTCAGGTCCACAAGGTGGTAAACGGAGCTTTCCGGAATACGGAGCGTTGCTTCATAGTGATAGCCTTTTCCATTCACTCCCATGAAATCCATATCAGTAAGGATCATCTGGCTGAGTACTTCTTCCGGGAAGACGGTATGGAACATTTTCTTGGTTATATCTTGACCGTACAGTAAATTCTTCCCTTCATAGACACAGATATGAATCACATTGTCGTAGTATATATTGTCGATACCAATTCCTTCATCTGAATAGGTAGTCCTGATTACCTTCATTTTGGAAGGATTAATATAGACGTATCCCCGATAACGTGTTCCTTTATACATTACCACACTATCCTTTTGCACCACTTCAGAGATAGTGGGAATGGCTTCCGCTTCCTGGCTGGAGAATGACAGTGTATCTTCCGGGTTTTCTGACTTATGCAGTTTCACTATTTCATCAGAAAGCGAATGGAACCAAAAACTGTATTCTGTCTGCCGGTCTATTTTATAAGCTATAGGGGTATTACCTCGTACATATATTGTGTCGCGAAGTACCTTGAAATAAACTGGAATATTTTGAGGGTCGACATAATAAATCGTATCACCGCTAATACGCATTAACGGCATATCCGTCTCGTCATCTATCCAGATACCTTGCAACATTTCTTTTGCAGTCAGATCTTCCTTGCTGGAAGTCTCTCCACTTTTGACGTTATTGCAAGATGTCAGCATAATAACGAGCACTATAGAAATAGTACCCCACTTTATCATAACTCCCTCCGTTTTAATATTCTTAATGTCCGATGCAATAATAAACAAACCCTTGCTCTTCCATTTCTTTTTTATCATAGATGTTGCGTCCGTCCAGTACTACAGCTCGTTCCATGGTCTTCTTGATAACTGCCCAAGACGGTAACCGGAACTCCTTCCATTCAGTAACCAGCATCAAAGCATCAGCATCAAGTACGGCATCATACATGTCTCTTGCATAGTAAATGCTCTCTCCTATCCGGCGGCGGCATTCGTCCATTGCAGCGGAGTCATAGGCGCGTACTTTACATCCGGCTTTCAGCAATTTATCTATCAGAACCAGTGAAGGGGCCTCACGCATATCATCAGTTTCCGGTTTAAAAGCCAGCCCCCATAAAGCAATTGTTTTACCTTTCAGGTCATTGTTGAAATGCTTGCAAAGCTTATCAAAAAGGATACTTTTTTGCAGTTCGTTTACTTCTTCTACTGCATGCAACACACGCATTTGGTAGCCATTTTGTTCAGCGGTCTTAATAAGTGCTTTCACATCTTTTGGGAAGCAAGAACCTCCATAACCAATACCGGGATAGAGAAACTTACGACCAATGCGGGTATCCGAACCAATACCGCTACGCACCATGTTCACATCCGCACCTACCAGTTCGCAAAGATTAGCTATGTCATTCATAAAACTGATACGGGTGGCGAGCATTGAATTAGCTGCATATTTAGTCATCTCGGCAGATGGAATATCCATAAATATAACACGGAAATTATTCAGCAAAAACGGCTTATAGAGCTTGCTCATCAGCTTCTTTGCCCGTTCGGACTCTACTCCTACTACTACTCGGTCGGGACTCATGAAGTCATTAATGGCGTTACCTTCTTTTAAAAATTCCGGATTAGAAGCTACATCGAATTGAATGTTAATGCTTCGTTTATCCAATTCTTCCTGAATAGCAGCGCGTACTTTTTTAGCTGTACCAACGGGAACTGTACTTTTGGTAACTACCAATATGTATTTCTGCATATTCCGGCCAATAGTACGGGCGACTTCAAGTACATAACTAAGGTCAGCGCTTCCATCTTCATCAGGAGGAGTACCAACGGCACTGAAGATGACGTCCACTTCATTCAGGCAACTTTCCAGCGAAGTGGTGAAGTGCAGGCGTCCGGCTTTCACATTCCGGTTTACCATTTCTTCCAGACCACTCTCATAAATAGGAATGATACCTTTCTTCAGTGCTTCGATTTTCTCACTGTTCGTGTCTACGCAAATAACGTTGACACCAATTTCTGCAAAACAGGTTCCAGTCACCAGACCGACATATCCTGTACCGACAATAGCTATCTTCATACTCTTTATTCAAAATATACTGCATCCTTAAAAAGAGGAGCAGCTTTATCTTTAGGAGATAATAGTAAATGTTCTTCGGCAACCGGCCAGTCAATGCCTATTGCTTCATCATTGTAGCGGATGGATGCTTCTGCCTGTGGAGCGTACACATTATCCACTTTATACGTAAAAATAGCTTCGTCGCTTAATACCAGAAAACCGTGTGCAAAACCACGAGGAATGAAGAACTGGCGTTGGTTCTCTTCACTGAGTTCCACGCTGACGTATTTGCCAAACGTTGGGGATGTCCGTCGCAGGTCCACGGCCACATCCAGAACTTTTCCTTTAATGACACGTACCAGTTTCGACTGGCAGTATTCTCCTTTTTGATAGTGCAATCCGCGTAACACGCCAAAAGAGGATTTCGATTCATTGTCCTGAACGAAATGCACATCACCTATGTGCGCTTTAAAATCTTCCTCTTTAAAGGCTTCCATAAAATACCCGCGTTCGTCGCGAAACACTTTTGGCTCAATCAACCATACGCCATCAATTTCTGTCTGTATGTAATTCATTTCTTTAGAATATTTTTCGTACTTTCAACTGGCAACCTAAATTGTCGCCATATATCTCTCCGGTATCAAAAGCGATAGAAGCATTGAACTTCCATCCCTTCCATTTTCGGGGAGTATAGATAATTGATGCAAAAGTAGAAAAATTTTCTAATATATCAGGTATAGGTTTGAAAGGAGTTCCCCAAGTTTTGTTATATGACAGTTTTGCGAGGTATGTCCATTCACTGCTGATGTCTCCACTCCAACCTAAATGCATGGCTCGTACACGGTTGTATTTGAAGGTCATATCGCCATCTTTGTTGTAAATAGGAGAAACTATCAACGGATTGGCCATGCTCATCCCCCAATGCACCCAACCGGGATACCAAGCATTATTATAGTAGTCATCGGCTCCCCCTGTCTTCTTTACCTCACTGAAGTCTAACCCATGCATCGGGCCACTTTGATTGGTAGTTTGATAATACTCCAGAACGAAACCGTTGATAGCTTGCTTGTGATTGGATTTATACTCGACTCCCCACAATCCGTCAAATCCATTGAGCTTACCCATTCCGCTGAAATCATCATAATAGTTTTCCATATAGGCACTAATTGAGAAATCATTGTGACGATAGGTCATCCGGATATGTTCACTGCCCATAAAATTACCTTGATAAGCTATCTGTTCACCCTCCGGGCTGCTGTCATCTCCATGAGTCGGGATAAATACTTTGAAATAATCTTTCCAACTATTGCCCAAATCTCCTGCATCTGTTCCGGCACTTTTGTAACCGCCAAATTGTACATCCAAGCTCATACCTAAATCCAGTTGCCATTTACCTTGTGGTACACCGATGCGGAGAAATCCACTCTTGTGATGGTATTTGACACTCTTGGTATACCAGAAATCTTCTCCAACTTTTTCTTCCTGGTATTTATTGTCAGTAAACCATCCGTATGATATTTCTGCTTTCAAGGCAAGGCGTGGCAGTATCTGTACATATTTAGGAAGGCCTATCCATACTTGCGGAATTGGTCTTGCATTTCCTGACCAGAGCAATCCTCCACTACTTAATTCTTGATTTAATAAAGGGGAATTAATCTCTTTACTACCAATAAGTAATCCTATCCATTTGTATCGAATATCTGCATATGCCTGTTGCAAAACAAAGGTAGATGTAAACCCTGCAGCCACTGCCATATCCAGTCCACCTTCCAACTTCCATTGGCGGATTGTATCTGTATAGAAAGCACCACCTCTTAAGTAAGTATTATTGTCAATAGAGGAAAGCCCATGCTGATTACTTACTTGCCATAAAGGAGTATTATCGCCTGTGTGGACAGATGCTCCATATTCAACGAAAGATGAAACATTCTGTTGTTTCAGGCCATTTTGTGCTGTCACCACGGAGGATGCAGAGAAACAAAACAGGATTGTGAGTATGTGGCAGACTTTACGCATAGGCTTATCGAAATATGATTTTCACTGTGCTCAGCATTATTCTTAGGTCTAATAAGAATGACCAATGCTCAATATACCATATATCATATTCCACTCTTTTCTTCATCTTGTCTAATTTCTCCGTTTCACCGCGCAAGTTGTGTATCTGTGCCCAGCCCGTTATTCCCGGTTTCACCATAAGCCTTTTATTGTATTCAGGAATAATATTGCAATATTGCTCAGTGTGTATCAGCATATGAGGACGTGGTCCCACTATAGACATATCTCCTTTGAGAACATTCCAGAATTGAGGTAATTCATCAAGACTGGTAATACGTAAGAAATGGCCAAGAGGAGTGATACGCGGATCTTCATGAGATGCCTGCTGTATATCAGCTTCACTATTTGGCAACATAGAACGGAATTTATAACAGGTAAATACTTTCCCATGTTGTCCATTCCTTTTTTGAGAAAATATTATTTTACCAGGCATCATTATTTTGATGCAACACCCAATAATGATATAAGCTAGTGGATATATCAGAATCAAAACTATCGATGCAAATATAATATCGAGAGTTCTTTTTATAAATTGGTTACCTTTCCGTTGCAGCGGAAAATTATATAATGAAGACTGTATATTCATTCTTAAAATATAGCGTACTTTGAATTATAGAACGGTAAACTTTTGCCTATATTGTTTTAACAATTAAAGAATCATAGATTTCCTTAGTCTGTTGGGCTATGTGACGCCAGCTATAAGATGATAGATCATAAGTAATCCGTTTGCTCTGAGATATTTCTATCTTTTCCTTTAAGGTGTGAAGCAAATTACTAAAATCGCCACTTCTGAAATAACATTCATCAGGCAGTCCTATTTCTTTGTTGGCAGGAATATCACTTGCCAGTACCGGGCAACCATAGCTCATCGCTTCAAGTAGTGCAATAGGTAGACCTTCGTGGGTAGATGGCAATACAAATACTTTTGCATATGTATATAATTGTGCTAGTTTATCTCCTTTTATAAAACCTGTCAGGCAAATATTTTTCTCTTTCCGGCATACTTCTTTTAACTTTTGGGCATATTCATCTTGAAAGTCGGCATCTCCGGCTATTACTAATTTCATAGAAGGTGAAGAAAGTTGCGTGAAAGCTTCGACCAGTTGGTCTAAGTTTTTTTCTTTCACAAAACGTCCTACAGCCAAAACATATCCATATTCTGTCAAATCTAAACTTTCAAGATATTCTGTACCAACTACACGCGTTGGTACATTTACTCCATTGTGTATCAGCGTGATGTTTCTTTTTGCTGAATACTGATGATATATTATTTGCCGTATATATTCTGATATTACAATTATATGATTGGCATAATAGACTCCTGCTCTTTCTCCCATACGTAGTATCCACTTGGCAAAACGCCCCCATTTATCACGGTCATAATCGGGACCATGATGTGTCATCACGACTTTCATACCCAACAAACGCGCGACAGGAGTCATCAGAGCCGGGCCCACAGCATGAATATGAACGATGTCAGCTTTCACTTTACGAGCATAGATCACAGCTTTAAAGGTATGAACAAAAGCTTCCAGGTGTTTGCTGCGGGGTGCGCTGATATCTTTAATAGTAACTTGTTTATAGATTTGTACAGAACGATCCATAGCATAGTTGGGACGACGAACGACGATGATCTCATGTTGTTCATCCGCAATCAAGGGATAGAGTTCCTGACAATGTGTCTCTACCCCACCCTGTATACCGGGAATACCTCTGGTACCTGTGACAACAATTTTCATTTTTCTTTATTCTCCAAGTTTATGGGATGTCCCAATAACGATTGTATTTTTTTATTTATTACCCATTTCATGGGAATTGCTATGTATCTCTTCATGACAGGGGCAGCAGTACCTACCATCCAGCAATTTTTTGGACAATTACGTACACAACTTCTGATGTGTTCAGCCTGCTCACTTCTCCATAGCTCTTCAAAAGAAGTCATAGTTCGGATATTTCCCATACTTTCTTTCCAGTATTTGCTTTCCAGTCCGTTACAGGGATAAACATCACCGTACGGATCTACAAAGAAGTTAACCAATCCAGCTTCGCAAGGGAGTAATCGTGGTTGTCCTTTTACATAATTGATTAACCCCCAGTTAAAATATGCACGGAACCAAGATTTGGGATGCTTTTCTTTCAGTTGCCATTCTATCAGTTTACTGAAATTTCCACAAACTTCTGTTTGGTTAGTAATTGTGTTATCTGTTTTATGAAAATAATATGAGTTATGTAAGGCAGCAGTTGCGAACTCCATTCCCAACGAACGTGACAATCTATATAGAGAAAGCATATCGGCGGAATTAGAATTAGATACCGTAATGCCGAAACCTATATCTTTCACTCCCATTTCTTGAAGACGTAATAAGGTGCGGAGCCCTTTATCAAAACCTCCTTTCCTCCCCCGGAGCTCATCATTTTTTAAAGACAGCCCTTCGATACTAATACGTATTCCTATTTTAGGAAATTTTTCGGCCAAATGAATGATTCGTTCTTCAAACCATCCCGAAGTAGATATAACAACACGAGGAGATTTGCGGAATGCGACTTCTATAATCTCTTCAAGATCTTCCCGGACAAATGGTTCTCCTCCTGTTATATTAATAAACTTAACTTTAGGAAGCCTTTCCATTTCCATAGGAGTTATCTCCTGATGCTGATCTGTAGGATTCTGCCATATATTACACATCTGGCACTGCATCGGGCAGCGGTATGTAACGATGATACACATATCAGTAGGCAAACTTATAGCAGATTTCATGTATATATACTATTTATTAATTTACAAAAACATTATTTCTTATTCTACAATCTTAAGCCACTTTCGATAATATTGCTCACTAGAAAAACGTCGTAATGAAGTGGCAGATAATTCATCTCGATTATTAGAGACAACCGTATCAAACATTTTAGTGATAAGTGTCGGCAATTCTTCATCTTGTGTAAAAAGAAGGTTACAGTTATCTGATTCTAATAATTCAGGTATTCCTCCAATATCTCTACCTAATACAGGAGTACCACAGCATAGAGATTCAATTACACTGAGGGGATTATTTTCATACCAGATTGATGGAATAACAGTAAAGCACACTTTTCTTAGAAGGTTTATAGTATCTTCCATTGTTAAGTATCCAAGGAATACAATATTATTTGCAGTATATTTCTTCTTCAACTCTGCTTCTAATGGACCGGTACCTGCAATATATAGTCTATAAGGTAGTTGGGATGCAGCTTTTAAAAGCGAATCAATTCCTTTTTCTCTTGAAACCCGTCCTATATATGCATAAGCCTTCTCTTGTGCAGGACAAGTTGTAGTTTTTATATATTCTGCTTGTTCTTCCCCTATAAAGTTACTAATAACTTGCAATTTATCTGCCGGGTAACCTCCTTGCTGCATCTTCTTTGCCATAAAGTGACTGGGACAAATAAATGTATCTGTCCATGCAGAAAGTTTATCCTTATTCCAATTTACGGCTTCTCCCCATGCTAACACACTTGCCAAAAGATTATTCTTCATACATTTATGAAGTATTATATTCGTTTTATTACTGAAGCAGGCCTCACAAACTTTTCCTTTGCAAAGACAATTATAGGTTGGACATATCAATTTGTAATCATGAAGTGTCCAGATCACTTTAATGCCCTGTTTCTGTGCAAGTTTGGCGATCAGAGGTGAAAGATAAGAATGAATATTATTTAAATGTACTATATCTGGATGAAAATCTTTCAATAATTTTTTGAACCCATTTTCTACTCCTGTTCCCCATAAGATACGTCTGGTAGCTTCAAATTTACCAGATAGCTTAGTAGAAGAAAAATTAATTTCTTTTGCATAAAAAAATCTATTCTCATTTTCTATATTTTTTAAATGATCCATAGCATAGAAACGAACGGTATGTCCCATTTTGCGCAACATCTGGCCAAGGCTCAGGGTATGAATACAATCTCCGCCCCGAGGATAAAGGAATTTATTGACAAGTAGAATCTTCATAGCTTATATATTTATTTAGACCACATTTTTAGTGGTTTTATAAAGGTACTATACGATAGTCTTGATTTTATCTTAATGCAATAGTAAAAACAACCGTATAGATTAATGCATACAGATCTTGAGGCAAATTTATGGGCTAATTTATATACTATAAGTTGCTTCTCATTTTCAATACCTAAATCATTGAATAGCTTTAGCAAAGATTGAAAATATGAATGCCTTCTTTTTATAAATTTAAACACCTTAAATATTTTTCTCTCTCTCTTGGGGCTAAGAAGTGTCATAGAGTGATCGTGTCTTCGCCAAAAAACTAAAGGGTAAGGAATGTAGATTATACTATTGCGATATGACGCTGAAATAGCTAACCACCAATCGTAGTAAACATCAAAGTTCCATTCATGAATTTCATTAATAAATTCCTTCTTTACCAACATTCGGTGTCCTGATACTACATTATTAAACATGATATCTTCAATACTATTTTCTGGTATATATGAGTCAAATTCAACACTTTGCTCCTTACTATAATAAGAAGTGAGCATTCCAGAGAAAGGTATAGCGTCACTATAGGCAAGCACATGAGTTCCTATTTCTCTTATCATTATTTCTATTTTTTCAGGAAACCATATGTCATCTTGATCTGATATAGCGATATAGTTGCCAGATGCAGTATCCATTAATCGCTTAAAATTATAATTGACTCCATGCTTGCCATTCGATGATATGATTTTAATATTCTCATATTTACATGCATAATCATTTAAAATACTCATCGTATTATCCGCACTTCCGTCATCTCCTATTAGTATTTCATAAATAGGGTAAGTTTGGGCAAGGATAGAATCTATTTGCTCTTTTATATATTTTTCGCCATTATAGGATGCAAGTATGACTGATACGGTTTTCATTATGAAGTAAGATATTATAAAGTTTACTGGTATATAGCTCTTTTGAACACTCTGATCTTAGTTTGTTATACAACGCTTTTCCTTTCGCTCTAGCAATGTCAGGGTGTTGCAAATGATACTCTATCTCTTTTCTAAATTGGTCAATATTGTTTTCACAAAGTACTCCTGTTTCGTTATCAATATATTCCTTGGTTACTGGAGTGGATGTTGTTATGACTGTTTTCTGTTGCGATGCAGCCTGGAATATAACAATGAGTCCTGCAGGTGCATCAGTATTAAGTGGAAGCATTACAATAGATGACTCCTGTAGCAACTTATTAAACTCAACCAATGATACATTCCCAAAAATGTGTATATTATCGGATATTTTAATTTTTGCATAATATTTTTGAATAAAAGTGGGCATAACCAAAATAAATTGTACATTCGGCATACTTTGACCAATTTTTATAGCTAACTCCCAATCTCTACCATTATTTCCTCCACAAAATACTTTGTTCCCATAGTTTTTATATTCTGTTTCTTCCTTTTTGTCAAAAGGATAGACGTCATGCAAAAGCATATATGAACTTTTAATTCTTAGCTGGCTATTTAATGCCTCACCATATTCTAAAGATGTTACTGTGGCTTCTACATTATTTGCTTGTAATGCCAATTTATATAAGTATGATACAATTTTATTTTTGAAAGTCGGTTTGTTTTTCAATAAGAGATTCAGAATTATAATTCTTCTTTTTGTCCAAAGTAGTTTACATACTCCCCAAAAGATAATACCCTGAAAATCATACCAAAATATTAATGTATCGCCAGAAGAAGACTTTAGAATAGCATTCAATACTCCTTTTAGCCATGCAATCCATTTATATTTGCTATCTGGAGAATATATTTCTTCTATGTCGACTCCCTTTTTTCTCAGTGCTTCGACTATATATCCATTATTATCATGGAAGTTATCAAAAACAATATAGTTCATATATTCTCAAATTATAAATGATGTATTTTCTTCTCTAACCGTTTCTGTAAATAGAGCCATATTATCAATGTGGTAAGCATTTCGATGAATATGTATACAAAAGCATATCCGTTTTCTTGCCAATAATAAATGGAGATGGCATACATTGTACAAGATATGATATTTACAAATACCATAATACTAATATATTGCCGAATATATCCCTGTGTGAAAAATACTTTCATATAGGCTAAACTCATAGCTGTAAAAGGCATACTGAATGTTAGTAAACCGATAAGATGAGATAGTTTATTTCCTGCTTCGATAGGCATTTTCCCTAATCCAAAAAGAGTTTCGGCAATGAAATCACGTAATAAGAATATTACTAGTGATGTAAACAAAGTGAGTAAGAATAAGCGAATTGCTATCTGAGAAGCAGATTGGTAAATTTCATTTTCTTTCCTATCGCTTTTCAAATTATTGAGCTTTATTTGTAGTACAGCTGTAAATTGTTGTATCCATGCTAAAGGAGCCTGGATGAATTTTTGTGCATAATTGATTATGGTTATGACTCCTGGTTGATAATAGGATAACAAATACATGGGAAAAGTAGAAGAAAAAATGACCACTCCCTGATTAATAGCTAGTCCGGTTATGGATTTCCATTGGGAGAAAATAACAGAAAAATCAACTAAAAAGAACTTCCACTGTAACTTCCTCATCATAAGAATAATTAGTATTATTGTATTAATCACACTGGCTATACAGCTTCCATATATCATAGATACGACACCTACTGTATTATTAAATAATAGTAAAGCAAAGATAATTCCTCCATTCAGTAACAAATTGCAAACTAAAGGTAAAGAAAAGAATTTGAATGAAACTAATATTTCTGTCAGATACAGATTGGTGGCCATAAGTATCATCAATATAAGAGATGCATAATAAATAGATATGTATTTTTTTATCTCATCCGTTGGGAAATTGGTTATTAATTCCGGTACTTTATCTCCTCCAAGACTTACAAGAAATATGAGTAAGAAAATAATAAAGATAAAGCTATACATAAAAGCATTCAGATATTTCATTTCAGCTTTTGTAGAAATAGAATGTCGTAATAGCATAGATTGTGGTATGAGGATTGAAGTTGTAATTGTCTGTATCATTCCTCCTATCATTATTACCAGATTAAATAAATAGAAATATAAGTCAGTTCCGGTATTGGCACCAAAATAATAAGCAATCAGTAAATGTTGCATGAATGCCACCCCTTTAGCTAGCACACTAAAGAAAGATGAATGAATGGCACCTTTTTTATATGTTTCGCTGTTCAACTTCATCTTTTCTTATTATCATGAGGGCTAATATTATCAAAATAAATAATCCGCGATTATGTGTAAAAGTGGAGTCTGCTATACCCTCAATAAGAAAGAATATGAAGATCATCCAGATACAGGTACTCTTTTGTATGTTTTGGGAAGTTGATTTCCGGATAATTGTATACCAGAAAAAAAAGTATAATATAGCTCCAATTATTCCAAACTGGGCTAGTTCCGGATAAAATGCATCGCAAATAAAAATAGGCATATTCTTTGATAATCCCCATATATGGTTAAGTCCATACATTTCGTAAATAGGAGAATAATATTCAGCTGATGCAAAAGTACCAAAGCTTCCTAGTCCACATCCAAATGGAAAATAGTCATAAAAAATTTGTCCAGATGTAAATAACATGGCAGGTCGACTCCACATTTCGCGGGAATTCATCATCCCATCGACATAATAAATTATTATTTTCTCTTTGGCAAACCAAATGGCGAGTAAGCATATAAGGATACCTGCTGCAATACTTTTCCAGTTTAAACGTATCTGGCCGCCTAATTTAGTAAATACTATAAGGCTGGTAGCCACTACCCAAAAACCGTAAAATTTAGCTCGGGTAGAGAAAAAGCCTACGGTTAGCAGAAATAGGAATATAAGGACATCACTCCATTTATAAGTGCTGCAATAAAGAAATAAAAAAGCGGTAGCAATAGCCGCAGTTGCAAAACGGGAAGGATGTCCAAACACGGAATCAATTTGAGCTGATAACCCAACAATGATCAATAATCCTCCTACTATTAAACAAAGAATGCTGATAAAGTATTTTTGAGAAGATGAAAGCTGTGGAGCAATTAGATAGGCACAATAAAATCCGAGAAAAGGTTTTATTTGAATGAGTAAATCAGTAAGAATGGCTTTTGGAATATTACTCTGTATTATAAATGAATAAATGGTATAAAAAAGGAAGATGAAAACAATAATCGTAACAGGAATCAACTCTTTCCATGCTTTTTTTTCCCAAACCACAATGCCTGCAAATAAACATAGGAAAAGTGCCATTAATTCATCAGTATATTTAAATTCTATGAAATCATATAAGATGACACCAAAGATGTAGCCTGCCACAAGAAAGGCAAAGAATAAATTGTTTTTTGAGCAGACTAGCTGTGAAAGCATGAGATTATCTTTTTGTAAAAACGAATACTTTCAAATAAATACTAATTAAGGAAAGGATACAAGCTATTATAAAAGCTATTGCCAATACAATCAATTTCTTGGGAAAAACGGGTTTTGCCGAACAATAAGCAGCATCCACTATTCTTCCAGCCTGTTCATCTGGAGAGTTTATCAAACTCTTTTCTTGTAATTTTTGCATAAGGAACAGGTAAATCGTCTCCTTGATTTTCTGTTGGCGTTTCATCTCAATATATTCTCGTTCCTGTGTGGGTAGTTCACTCAGTTGACTGTTGAATATATGATTTTTCTTGTTGAGTTCATTTAGGCTGGCTTTGATGCTATTTCGAGTTGCAGCGATTGTTTCCAACAACATTTTACGTTGTTCTGCCAATTGTTTATCGGCAAGTAACAAGGCTGGATTCCCTTTTTCAGAAGCAAGTAGTAGACGTTCACGGTCAAGTACTAATTGATTATACAAAGCAATAGATTTCTCTCCTATTCCCTCAAAGGCAGGAATAGAAGCATATTCATTTTCTGGATTTTGCATATATTCCACTACATAATCCATCATTTTTATACGTGCTTCAGTTTCTAAAATCACACTCTCTAATTCTTGTTTTCCTGTCATGGCAACCTTGGCATACAGTGTGGGTTCTGGAATGTTATTCAGTTTCTTGTAAGTTTCAATTTTATGTTCCAGATAGGCAAGTTCCGTAGTGATCGTATCCAAGCGACTTCTTACAAATTGGGCGTTAAGTTCTGCTTCTTGTACTTTTACACTTCTTGAGTATTGATTAAAAACAGACATTAATTCATTCAGAAAATCACGTCCACGCTGTTTGTTTTCGTTGTCAAAACTCAATAATATGATATCAGAAATTGTTTCTTCTGCCCCAGCTGTCATGTTTTTATATAGATCTTCATAAACTTTTTGCAACGGAGTGATCTTTATATTGAATGTTTGTTTGCCAAAAGTTGAAATCTCACTATTGGGAGCAAGCATTATTGTACCAACCGGAAGCTGTAAGCGACAAGGTAAAGATTGATCTTGCACTTTCATGGTTTCAAATAGCTCTGATTGAATTTTTGCTGACTGCATCATTCCATTTGATAATGTCATTTTTATCTTTATCGGTTCACTGATAGTATCTAAAAACTGTTCAGGAAAAAGAACGGTAAAGGGAACATCTTTTCCATAGAGTAATACTTTCTTCAAACCACGTTGTTGCCGTATCTCCATTTGGTAATTAGTTTGAAGAATGGCTTTGGTCATGTTAGTACGTGATGTTAGTACAATAATCTCATCTTCTATACTAATACCTGAAGTACTACCCCCAAGTAATGCACTAATACCACTGGTTTTTAACATTTTCAACTCAGACATCATACCATGGTTGTTGCCAATTAGTCGCATCCGAGCAGTAAATTCATATTCTTTAGGTGTGACCATCAGAAAGCATATGGCACTAATCAGACAGATAATTCCAATGGGTATGTAGATCTTCCAATAGCAAAGAAACTGTTTTAATAGCTTTCCAATATGTATATTTTCGTCATTCATAAACAAAAGAGGTTATTTTACTAACAATGCGATACCTAGTGATGCTAATATAGATAAAGCGCTAATTATAGTTGAAGCCAATGATACGTTGAACTGCCCATTTTGACTATATTTTGCATTTCCTTTTCGTGCTTTGTTTGGTTCTACATAGAGAACATCATTTTGTTGCAAATAGTAATAAGGAGATGTGAGCATTTCTGCAGAAGTAAGGTCAAAACGATGATATTCTTTTAGTCCATTATTATCGCGAATTAGTAGCACATTGGTGCGATTTCCGTAAATAGTCAAGTCACCTGCCATACCAAGAGCATCAAGTACAGATAAGCGTTCATTAGGTACATTTACGGTTCCAGGTTTGTTTACTTCTCCTAATACAGAGACTTTAAAATTTCGTATTTGTATTGTAACAATTGGGGATTTTACATAGGCAGAAATCCTTTTAGTCATCATATCGGTAAGTTCGCTACGTGTCATTCCACCAACTTGAAGTTTACCTAATACTGGAAAGTCAATTTCTCCATGTGAATTGACCAGATATGTATGAAGTACAGGTGTGGAGGTCACATTTGTTTCTCCAGGTGCCAGATAGCTGGCAAGTGGTATGTTGAATGTGGCGACTGCATTAGGGTCCATACCTGATACAGTTATGGATAATTGGTCATCGGGAGCTATACGCGGAGTATAATTCACAGCTTTTCCTGTAACTGCTGATTGGTTATCCAAATCCTGAAAATAGGTGATGTTATTAGTCGTCGTTTTGCACGACGTCAATAATATAATAGTAAAAGCAAATATCAGCGTTTTAATCTTCATCGTATACTTTTATATTTTATAGATTGATCGGTTGCAAAAATAGCTTTCTTATGCCAATAAACGTTAGTTTTATGAGTTTATTGTTGAATTGTCTATTATTTGTGCATTAATGCTCTAAGGTGGAATATAGTATTTTCGTGTAGGTATTAACGAATTGGCTGGCTTTTATTCAAAGAAAGCATCGTGTTATTCCATATTGTTGATAAGTTGTTGAAAGAAAAATGCCCTGAAACTGGCTTATATCCGAGATTTGCGTTACTTTTGCATCATGATTGAATTGGCACAACATATAGAAGCTTTGTTATTGGAAAATGACTGCGTCATTGTTCCGGGTTTAGGAGGATTTGTTGCTCATTATGCTCCGGCTGCGAGAGTGAAAGAAGAGAATATTTTCCTGCCTCCTACCCGCATCATCGGTTTTAATCCACAACTGAAGATGAATGACGGTTTGCTGGTTCAGTCTTATATGTCTGTATATGGAACCAATTTCTCCGATGCTACCAAGATGGTAGAACGTAAAGTGGGTGAATTGATTTCTGTTTTACACGAAGAAGGCAAGGTTGATCTGCCAAATGTTGGCGAAGTACGTTATACCATTCATAACACCTTCGACTTCGCGCCTTATGATAATAAGATCACAACCCCCTATTTATACGGGCTGGATGCATTTGAAATGCAGGAATTATCTGCTTTGGAAAAGCCACAGGCAGAAAAGGCTGTTTCTTATTCAATGCCTACTGTTGTTAAGAAAGAAAAGCGTACTTTCGCAATCAAAATTAACCGTACATACCTGACAAATGTTGCTGCAGTAGTAGCTGCTATAGTGCTTTCTTTCTTCTTTTCTACTCCGATAGAAAACACAGAAGTGATAGAGGAAAACTATGCAAAGTTACTTCCGGATGAATTATTTGAAAAAATAGAAAAACAATCTCTGGCCATTACACCGATTGTTGTAAAGCAGAATACTCCTCCACGCAAATCTGCAACAGATAAACAAGCCGGAACTAAGAAAGTTGTAGCTCCTGTTGCTGTCAGAGAAGTTAAGGTTGGCAAAACACCAGCTGTTGCTTCTGAAACAAAAGTGAAGGAAGAAGCCTCCCATTCAGCTACAACGACTGAAGCTCCCAAGCAGAATGTACAGCCTGCCGCTACAGTTAAACCAGTTGTTGCAATTCCTAAAAGACCTTATCATATTATCATTGCCAGCGTTGGAACTGAACAAGATGCAGAAACAATGGCTGCTCAGTTGATTTCTAAAGGTTTTAAGGGTGCAAAAGCGATTGTCGGTGATGGTAAAATGCGTGTTAGCATTGAATCTTGCGGAACGGAAGTAGAAGCCTATCAAGCATTGGCTAGAATTCGCCAGGATGAAACATATAAGAATGCTTGGGTTTTGAAGAAGTAGGAAGCATTTACTTTGCTTTAATTTTTAATTCTTTAATTTGTAATTGTCATGAAGCGTATCCGTTGCCCTAAATGTGAGAACTATCTTTTATTTGATGAAACAAAATATAGCGAAGGCCAATCTTTGGTTTTCGTTTGTGAGCATTGTGGCAAGCAATTTAGTATTCGCCTGGGAAAAACAAAAATGCGTGCTCCTCAAAAAGAAGAACGTCCTGACGAAGAAGAATTCAAGGATGCTTTCGGTAGCATTACGGTGATTGAGAATGTATTCGGATTTAAGCAAGTGTTACCTTTGCAGGAGGGCAATAATGTGATTGGGCGTCGTTGTGTTGGTACTAATATCAATACTCCCATTGAAACCTCGGATATGAGTATGGATCGTCGTCACTGCATTATCAACGTGAAGCGTAATAAGCAAGGCGTGCTTGTTTATACTCTGCAGGATGCTCCCAGTCTGACCGGAACTTTCCTGAATAATGAAATACTGGGAGATAAAGATCGCATTCGCATTGAAGACGGAGCCATTGTTACCATTGGAGCTACGACGTTCATTTTGCGTACGGCGGAATAGTTTGCCCATTCATTCTGTCGCAAAAGCTTTGATGCTAATTGAATAGCAATCAGGCTTCACTTTACTTTACCCCATTGATTTTGTGTATTTGCAGTAGTCAACCAAGGTTGATTAGCTGATAATCCCTAAGGCTGAATAGGATCTTCCTTAAGACAGAATAATACAATCTCTCATGTAAAACCTATTAATCCCTCATTCACGAGACACTGTGAGAGTAAGCTTTCTATCCTCACGCTTTTATTTTACTCTCACTCACACTTAATATTCTATATGTCAACTATTTATTCTCAAAGTGAGAGTAGTGATGGTAAATTACGATAAACTTCCATTGAAATAAAATAGGGCGAAGCCTCCGCCCCGCCCTGTCTCCTTTGTGATACTTGTAGATTAATTAAAGAATTCCCTTTACTGTTTCCAGCATACCTTTTTCCTGGATAGAATCCAGATCAGCTTTCACAGCAGCGGTAAGTCCCGGGATATTATTCAAATCTTCGCCCCAGATAGAAGTTGCAGCAAGTACACCTTCGGTTACTTTCTGGGTATCGCCTGTTGCCCACAGGTCTTTCAGTAATTGCATGATTTCCGGAGCATCGTTCGGGGTAATCTCAGCACCGTCTTCACGAACACCACCTTTATAATAAGTAATAATAGCGGCCAAACCGAGAACCAGTCCCTTAGGCAATTCACCTTTGCGTTGCAGATAAGTCTTCAAGCCAGGCAGGTCACGAGTTTCATATTTCGGGAAAGAGTTCAGCATAATGCTGGTAACAGCATGATCAACAAACGGGTTGTTGAAACGCTCCAATACATCTTCCGCAAACTTCTTCAACTCATCTTTCGGCAAGTTCAATGTTTCCATCAACTCATCGAACATTACCTTATTGATGTACTGACCAATAACCGGATGTTGACAAGCATCACGCACAATGTTTACGCCCGACAAGTAAGCTACCGGAGAAAGAACAGTGTGAGGGCCATTCAGCAACGTTACTTTTCTTTCGTGATACGGTGCTTCAGAAGGAACGAACAATACATTCAAACCAGCCTTGTCAGCAGGGAATTCTTTGGCAATCTCCTGCGGAGCTTCGATAACCCAAAGGTGGAAGATTTCAGCCTGTACCACCAAATTATCATCATACTGCAATTTTTCCTTGATTGCTGCAATATCCTTGCGCGGGAATCCCGGAACAATACGGTCAACAAGCGTAGCGTATACACCACATGCTTCTTCAAACCAAGTCTTGAATTCATCACCCAATTGCCATAATTCGATATATTGGTAGATGGTTTCTTTCAGTTTGTGACCGTTCAGGAAGATAAGTTCGCAAGGGAAAATAATTAGACCTTTGCTCTTATCACCGTTGAATGTCTTGAAACGATGATACAGTAGTTGGGTCAGTTTGCCCGGATAAGAAGAAGCCGGAGCGTCAGTCAGTTTGCAGGAGGAATCGAAAGCGATACCGGCTTCCGTTGTGTTGGAGATTACAAAACGCATTTCCGGTTGCTCAGCCAACTTCATGAATTCATTATTCTGAGTGTAAGGATTCAGTGCACGACTGATAACGTCGATCATTGTCAGACTATTGACAGTTTCTCCTTTATCCAATCCTTGCAGGTTTACGTGATAAAGATCATCCTGTGCATTCAGCATGTCTACCATACCTTTGTCGATGGGTTGAACTACTACAACACTGCTATTGAAATCAGTTTTTTCGTTCATGTTATAAATAATCCAGTCGATAAATGCACGTAAGAAGTTTCCTTCACCGAATTGAATGATACGTTCCGGGCGCTGAGCCTTGGGAGCGGTCTGTTTGTTTAATGCTTTCATGCTTAAAAATCGTTTTTAAAGTGATTGATATTATGATGTTTATTCAAATTCAAAATAGAAATTGATGTTTTCTTTCATCAGGATGTCGATAGGCATATACTTTACACCGGTCACCGGACGTTTGAATACGACATGGTCGCACAGAGCTTTTACGCCACAGTATCCTTGCAGTCCCGGTCGTTGTCCGATGAGATAATTTACTTCGCCGGATTTCAGGTACTCCACGTTCTTGGGCAGAAGGTCGTATCCAACTAGTCCTTCCAAATGGTGTCCTGTTTCCTGTAGATATCCTGCCACCTGGTAGACACGTGAGTTAAAAACGGCTCCTAATACTGCCTTGGGATGTGCGGCAAAGAAATCTTCCAATGTCCGGCGGTTGGCTTCATCATCTTCTTTATTCAGTACTACATCATGAACCACCAGATTCTCATGTTCCTGTGCAATAAAATTCATGAAACCGTCCATGCGTCGTTGCATCTGTATTTCTGCCGGACTATTCTTTTTATTATTAAGAAATAGTATCAGCTCCTGTCCTTCCTTATACTTGCGCATCAGGATTTTAGCAGCCATATACCCGCTTGTTTGGGAGTCTTGGCCGATGTAGCAGAGTGCATGGGTGTCTTCTATATTAAAGTCGACAAATGCGTAAGGTATCTTTTTCCCTTCCAGATAAGATGTCAGCGACATTGTCTCTTCACGGAAATTGGGGGCGATCAATACGGCATCCACTATTTCTTTGCGGAGCTTCGCGCAGGCTTTTTCATAAGAAAGCCGGTCGGCATGATGGTAGCACAAAAAGTCCACGCTTACATTAAAAGGACGCAACTCTTGTGCGGCACGGTTGATACCTTCTGCAACGGAATGCCAATAGTCATGTTCCACATAATAAGGTATAATACACAGAACACGGTAGCGCTTCTTGGCTGCCAGGCCAATGGCAAACATATTAGGATGATAGTCTATCTCATCAAGCACTTTTTGAACCTTCTCCCTGCTGGCAGCAGAAACATCTCCCCGATTGTGCAACACGCGGTCCACAGTTCCGGCAGAAACACCCGCCATGCGGGCAATGTCTTTAATGGTGTAGTTCTTGTTTTCCATATTCTTTGTCTCATTCGTTTTAAGGCACTAAAGGTTCAATGTCTAAAACTTAAATATTATAAATATTTGCGGCAAAGATACGAATTATTTTGTTTCTCCAAGTAAATTTTCTACTTTTGTGTTCGATAACGGTTAATAAAAGCAAAAACCAATATCTTGCCTATTAGCTTTACAATCAATACTATATAGGTATAGAAAAGAGAAAGTAATATTTTTATATACTTAAAACACAGTAGAATGAAAAAATTTATGGATGAAAACTTCCTGTTGCAGACAGAAACCGCACAGAAGTTGTATCATGAACATGCGGCCAAGATGCCGATTATCGATTATCACTGTCACTTAATCCCTAAAATGGTAGCGGACGACTATCAGTTTAAGTCATTGACTGAAATCTGGTTGGGCGGCGACCATTACAAATGGCGTGCTATGCGTACCAATGGTGTAGACGAACGTTTCTGCACAGGTAAGGATACTTCCGACTGGGAAAAATTTGAAAAGTGGGCTGAAACCGTTCCTTATACTTTCCGTAATCCTTTGTATCACTGGACACACCTGGAGTTGAAGACAGCGTTCGGTATCGATAAGATCCTGAGCCCGAAGACTGCCCGTGAGATTTATGACGAGTGTAATGAGAAGCTGGCTCAACCGGAATACTCTGCTCGTGGCATGATGCGCCGTTATCATGTGGAAGCTGTTTGTACTACGGATGATCCTATTGACTCTCTGGAATATCATATTCAAACACGCGAAAGTGGTTTTGAAATCAAAATGTTGCCGACATGGCGTCCTGACAAGGCAATGGCTGTAGAAGTTCCTGCTGACTTCCGTGCATACGTTGAGAAACTGGCTGAAGTAAGCGGTGTTGCTATCTCTAATTTCGATGATATGGTAGCTGCCCTGCGCAAGCGTCATGACTTCTTTGCTGAACAAGGCTGTAAATTGTCTGACCACGGCATTGAAGAATTCTACGCAGAAGACTATACAGATGCTGAAATCAAAGCTATATTTAATAAGGTATATGGTGGAGCAGAACTGACCAAGGAAGAAATCCTGAAATTCAAATCAGCTATGCTGGTTATCTTCGGTGAAATGGACTGGGAAAAAGGCTGGACACAACAATTCCACTATGGCGCTATCCGTAACAATAACAGTAAGATGTTCAAGTTGCTCGGTGCTGATACTGGTTTCGATTCTATCGGTGAATTTACTACTGCTAAGGCAATGTCTAAATTCCTCGACCGCTTGAATTCCAAAGGCAAGTTGACGAAGACTATTCTTTATAACCTCAATCCGTGCGCTAATGAAGTTATTGCCACTATGTTGGGTAACTTCCAGGATGGCACGATTCCGGGTAAGATACAGTTTGGTTCCGGCTGGTGGTTCCTCGATCAGAAGGACGGTATGGAGAAACAGATGAATGCTCTTTCCGTATTGGGTCTGCTAAGCCGTTTCGTAGGTATGTTGACGGACTCTCGTTCATTCCTCTCCTATCCGCGTCATGAATATTTCCGCCGTACATTGTGTAATCTTGTTGGCCGTGATATTGAAAATGGTGAAATTCCGGCTTCTGAAATGGACCGAGTGAACCAGATGATTGAAGATATCAGCTACTATAACGCTAAGAATTTCTTCAAGTTCTAAAAGAAGAATTACTTTTTACTCATAGCAGGAGTGCATCAAAGTTATATTGATGCGCTCCTTTTCTTTTATATATATACAACGCTTCTTTAAAGAATGATGTTACTTACATGCACATGTTGGCACTATCAACACCCGGATGTTAGTATCATCAACATGTACATATCAATAGCACTAACATGTGCATGTAAGTAATACTATTTTTTAATAATAATCGGGTATATCCTTTAACCTTGCATGAGATATTATATATATGAAAGAGAAATTTTCTCTATGTTATTGGCTTTTATAAATTATTCATTAACTTTGCGACATCTTTAGGAATATTCTGATATACTCCTAAAAGGTTGCATATTAAATAGTTAGAAGCGTTTACCATATTATTCTTGTCAAGGAAATCGCCAAATTTCAAATGGGTATAAGAATAATAGGCAACAAAACGCTCATGCTCGCTGTATATCCAAATGTATAGTAGAGCGTGGGCTGTTGTCTTTATTATCTATATCCGGGTGTTTGGCGATACCTCTTGACAGATAATGGCAGCAGTTCCCACGCTTTCATTTTATTTATAGGTGTCGTATGGGGACTTTCGGCACCGGATATACACGATGAGAAATACTATATCTGTCTTATGTGCGGCAACTTTTCTGTGCCTGCTCTGTTCTTCCTGTTCATCAAGCAGGCAAGTATCCTATTTGCAAAAGCTGAATGAGGGATTCCGGGACACTCTTATAGAATATGATGCCCGCATCATGCCTAAAGATTTGCTTACCATCTCCGTCAGTTGTTCTGAACCGGAAGCCGCCTTGCCTTTCAATTTAGTGGTACCTGCTTCGCAAACAGGAATCAATTCCACTAATTTAGTTTCACAACCTACCCTGCAAAACTATCTGGTGAACAATCAGGGCGAGATCGTTTTCCCTGTACTCGGCACCTTGAAAGTAGGTGGAATGACCACTCAGGAAACCTCTGAACTGATTGTGGGGAAACTGGAACGCTACTTGAAAGAGCGTCCCATCGTGACTGTCCGGTTGGTAAACTATAAGATTTCCGTAATTGGAGAAGTAAGCCGCCCGGGAGTCTATACCGTAAATAACGAACAGGTGAATGTCTTTGAAGCTGTAGCAATGGCGGGTGATCTGACCATATACGGGAAGCGGGATAATGTACGTATCATCCGCACCGTAGACGGTAAACAAAAACTTATCACCATCAACCTGAATGATGAAAACATCATTTATTCCCCCGACTTCTATCTACGGCAAAACGACATCGTCTACGTGGAGCCGAACAAGGCAAAGAAACAGAGTGCCAACATTGGTTCTTCCACCAATCTTCTGATTTCCATAACCTCTATACTTATATCCCTGGCAGGGTTAATGGTCAATATTTTACGATAAAAAGTATAATTCACTAACTAACACAATCTATATATATGAACACCAATCATACAGACACTAATCAAATGCAGGAACAAGAAATAGACCTGATTGAACTATTCTACAAATTGTTAGCACACTGGCGGTGGTTTCTGCTGGCTGCTGTGGTAGCACTTGCCGGAGCATACATTTATGTACATGTAGCATCTATCAGGCGACGGCTTCTGTTGTCATCAAGGATTCGGAAGGAAGCAATAAGGCCATTGATGAGCTATTTCAGAAAGTCGCTCCTTCTTCCCTCAACTCTACAAATACGCAGATTGAAGATGAAATGGAGATATTGCGTTCACGCTCTATCCTGCTGCAAGTGATTAATGAGCTGAATCTGCATACGAAGTACAAGGTTAAAGATGGACTTTTCTACAATGAAACCACTACACCTCCCATCATTGCTTCTATGGATAAAGCATCCATGGATACATTGAGCGGGACATTGCTGATACAAGTAGAGAAAGCAGGTGAACGTTATGCCGTGAGTAGCGCCTTGGACGATATTTGTGTAACGGAGACTTTCACAGGTTTCCCCGCTTTTATAGAAACTCCTGCCGGACGATGCACTCTAAGATTACTGCCCAGACATCAGTTTTCCGAGGCCATAAAGATAAGTATTTGCCGTCCTATTGATGCCGTAAACGATTATTCCGGTCAGCTGGTAGTCACCACTACCTCAAAGAAAACTTCTATCATCAGTCTGACCTTCAAGGATACAAATAGGAATCGTGCGGAAGCTTTTCTTGTTAAGTTGATTGAAGTCTACAACCGGGATGCAATGGATGATAAGAATAAGGTGACAGGAAATACACTCATCTTTTTGGAAGAACGTTTGGACAGTATCAGCAACGAACTGGGATTTGTAGAAAAGCATCTGGAGCAATACAAACAAAAAGAACGTCTGAGCGATTTGAAAACCAACATGACTCTGGATCTGAATACAAACAATGAGTACGAAAAGAAGTTGCTGGATGTGGAGATGCAACTAAATATGACTAACTATATTTATAACTATTTGTCGGATGATAAACACCGTTTTTCGCTATTACCGGTGAATACGGGGATTGCCGATACGGAACTGGTGCAACTGATTAACGAATATAACAAGGAACTGCTGGAACGTGAACGGCTGATGAACACCATGAAAGCAGATAATCCGACGGTGGTAAATCAGGATATTCGCATTGATGCATTGAGAAGAAATGTAGTAAGTTCTGTGGTCGGTGTGAAAGACGGACTGAGCATAGCACGCACTGATATTCTGCGTAAAACCGATTATTTCAACTCCCGTATTGGAAATATGCCGAAGCAGGAAAGGGAGTTCAATAACATAGACCGTCAACAGCAAATTAAGGCAAACCTATATCTGATGTTGCTTGAACGGCGTGAACAGGCAGCTATTTCTTTGGCAGCCACAATGAACAAAGCAAGAGTGATTGATGCTCCCCTATCTGATGACAGACCGATAGCTCCGCGAAGTATGATGATTTATGCCGGAAGTCTGTTTCTGGCATGTGCAATGACGGCAGGAGTGATTTTGTTCGGAGGCATTTTCCGTACTAAAATAATGTCGGTAGCAGAAGTAGAGAGTACACAAATTTCTGTAATGGGAATCATTCCGTATACCAAAGAAGGTGGTGGTGTTGAAGAAGGACAAAACGGCATCATGGAAGAATCTTTTCGCCGCATGAGAAGCAATCTGCGTTTTCTTACTGAAGACGGTGACAAAAAATGTATCCTGATGACCTCCACCATTAGCGGAGAAGGAAAGAGTTTCATCAGCATCAACCTGGCTCTGACCTTTGCTTTTCTGGGATGCCGGGTACTGGTAGTGGGTCTGGATATCCGCCGTCCCAGACTGGCGGAGTATTTCAGAATAAAGAGTCATGTAGGTATGACCAGTTACCTTTCGGACAATGAGATAAAACCGGAAGATATAATCTTCCCGTCAGGAGTACATGAGCAATTATTCGTCGCACCTGCCGGACCTATCCCTCCTAATCCGGCAGAACTGTTGGAAAGAGCCCGATTGAAAGAGGCATTCGCGTATTTCCGTGAACAGTTTGATTATATCATTGTGGACTCGGCTCCGGTGGGATTGATTAGTGATACATTGAGCTTGAGTAAAGTGACTGATTTCACACTCTATGTGTGCCGCATGAATTATACGCACAAGAATGTGTTGTCTGAAATTGTCGAGATACAACGATCAGGGCAACTAAACCAAATATCTTTGGTAGTGAATGGTGGTAATCTGGCGGAAAAGAAATATGGTTATGGCAGCAAATATGGTTACGGATATAGTTATGGTTACGGAGATACTCATAAAAAACAGAAGTAATATATACTCATTTTCATCTCACTCTTTTTGTTTTCAATGAGGATGCCGTTCCGGACTCTTATTGGGTTAAGTAAGGTCCGGACGGTATTTTTTCTAAAACCACCACTTCTTTTTTTTGTCCTGTTCCGCAGGGATATTGCCTTGCGTATAGATATCCCGGAAGGTTTTACGTTCTTTAATCATCTGATAGATAAGTCCCCAATCGGGCAATCCGCCCAGATTACGGTCATCAATGAAAAGGTCTACTTTCAATTTACGGGAGAATCCACAGTCCTGCTGCTTTTCTTCGGGATAATCACGATTGACAGCATAGAATTCCACTCCTCTTTCTTTGCACCAGGCAACGGCTTCTTCCAGAAGTTCACCTTCGCGCACACTCCACAAAATAAGCCTGTGCTGATCTTGCTGCAACAGTTTTAAAGTGTCTGTTGCAAAAGGAATTTCTCTACCGATACGGGGATAGCGATGTTCTACTATAGTTCCGTCGAAATCAACTGCTATTGTCATAGTTTTATGCTGAAAAATTACAGAACAAAGATACGAATCTTATTGAAAAAACAAAGCGTTCTCTCCCTTTTACAATAGGCAAATATGAAAGAAATTTGCATATAATTTCATAAAAATGTATTTTTGCGCTTAATTTTTCACTAACAACATAATATTAGGATGACTCAATCACCCAAAAATGTATCTAAAGGGTTCACTAAAGCCTTTTGGGTAAGCAACACGGTCGAACTGTTCGAACGTATGGCGTATTATGCCGTTTTTATCGTTCTCACTATTTATCTTTCTTCTATTTTAGGCTTCAACGACCTTGAAGCGAGTATGATTTCCGGTTTATTTTCCGGTGGTCTTTATCTTTTGCCTATCTTCACGGGTGCTTATGCCGATAAGATAGGTTTCCGGAAATCCATGATTGTTGCTTTTTCGCTGCTGTCTGTCGGATATCTGGGTTTAGGAATTCTCCCTACCCTGCTGGAAGCTGCCGGTTTGGTGGAATATGGCAAAGCAACCCGTTTCACCGGACTGCCGGATAGCGATAGCCGCTGGATGATCGTTCCTGTGCTGTTTGTTATCATGGTGGGCGGATCGTTTATCAAATCCATTATTTCGGCTTCAGTGGCAAAAGAAACTACGGAAGCAAACCGCGCACGCGGTTATTCCATCTTTTATATGATGGTGAATATTGGTGCATTTACCGGAAAAACAGTGATTGACCCGTTGCGGAATGTTATTGGAGAGCAGGCGTATATCTATATCAACTATTTCTCTGCTACGATGACAATATTGGCATTACTTTCCGTTGTTCTGCTCTATAAATCTACCCATACGGCAGGCGAAGGAAAAAGTATGCGTGAAATCGGTCAGGGCTTCCTGCGCATCATAACAAACTGGCGTTTGCTGATTCTTATCCTGATTATAACGGGATTCTGGATGGTACAGCAACAGTTATATGCTACGATGCCTAAATATGTAATCCGTATGGCGGGCGAAACTGCCAAGCCGGGTTGGATAGCCAATGTAAACCCGTTTGTAGTGGTTTGCTGCGTTAGTTTCGTGACGCGTTTGATGGCAAAACGGTCGGCTATTACTTCCATGAATATCGGTATGTTCCTTATCCCCTTCTCGGCTCTGCTGATGGCATGCGGTAACCTGCTTGGAAATGACGTGATAAGCGGAATGAGCAATATCACATTAATGATGATAGCCGGTATCGTGATACAGGCTTTGGCAGAATGTTTCATTTCACCGCGTTATCTGGAGTACTTTTCCCTGCAAGCGCCTAAGGGTGAAGAAGGTATGTATCTTGGATTTAGCCATCTCCATTCCTTCCTCTCTTCCATCTTCGGTTTTGGTATCGCGGGAGTATTGTTGACAAAATACTGTCCCGATCCTGTCCTCTTTGAGACTCGTGAAGCATGGGAGGCTGCCAGCGCAAATGCGCATTATATCTGGTACTATTTCGCCGCTATCGGTCTGATATCTGCACTGGCACTGTTAGTATTTGCCAAAATCACCCAATCCATCGACAAAAAGAAGAAAGCCAAGGTCTGAATATCTCATTTTTTATGTATATTTGCCGTCACTTTGCCATAAAAGTGGCGGCTTTTTCTAAATTGAGGAGAACATAATGAAAGTAAAATTTATAAGCCTTGCGAGCGGAAGTAGTGGCAACTGCTATTATATAGGCACTGAAAAATACGGAATACTTATTGACGCTGGTATAGCGGTACGTACTATTAAGAAATCATTGAAGGAGGTGGGCATCGGTATGGAAACAATACGCGCGGTATTCGTAACACATGACCATGCAGACCATATCAAAGCTGTAGGTGGACTGGGTGAGAAACTGCACATTCCTGTCTACACAACTGCACGTATCCACGAAGGAATCAACAAAAGTTATTGCATGACGGAGAAGCTCCACTCTTCCGTTCATTACCTGGAGAAAGAAGAACCGATGGTACTGGAAGATTTTCACATTGAGTCTTTCGAAGTTCCCCACGACGGTACGGACAATGTGGGTTATTGCATTGAAATCGACGGAAAAGTATTCTCGTTCCTTACCGACCTTGGTGAAATCACCCCTACTGCTGCCAAGTTTATCCGTAAAGCGAACTACCTAATACTGGAAGCTAACTATGATGATGAAATGCTGCGTATGGGTACATATCCGCAGTATTTAAAGGAGCGCATCACCAGCCGTACGGGACACATGAGCAATATTGCAACTGCCGAGTTCCTGGCTGAAAATATCACGGAAGACTTGAAATATATCTGGCTTTGTCATTTGAGCAAAGACAATAATCACCCGGAACTTGCTTACAAGACGGTGGAATGGAAATTAAAGAGTAAAGGTATATTGGTAGGTAAAGATGTGCAACTCTGCGCTTTAAAGCGTAGCACTCCTTCCGACTTGTACGAGTTTGATTAAAAAAAGCCGCTTTCATCGAAAAAAGATTTTATTTTGCTTGGATGAATAAAATAAAAGGACTACTTTTGCACCCGCAAATAAGAAAAACGATGCACTCTTAGCTCAGCTGGTAGAGCAATTGACTCTTAATCAATGGGTCCAGGGTTCGAGTCCCTGAGGGTGTACAAAGATAAGGTTCTGAAAACAATTGAGTTTCAGAACCTTTTTTATCGTCACTGGATATGACTATTGCTACTAGACTAAAAGAATCTTGAAAATCTCCCGTATGTAGATGCAACAACAGGAGGCATTTATCTGTTTTTCATTATATAGTTTCACTCTCATCATGAATAATTGGAAGAAAAAATTTATCATAATATGGAGCGGGCAACTATTTTCTATATTAAGTAGTTCCATCGCTCAGTTCTCTATTGTCTTATGGATTAGTCTCAAAACGGGTTCTGCGGAAGTTTTGTCCTTTGCCATGATTGCCGCCTTGTTGCCGCAAGCCTTGTTAGGGGCATTTGCAGGCGTATACGTGGATCGCTGGAACCGGAAATGGACTATGATAGGTGCAGATAGTTTCGTTGCACTTTGTTCCGGTATCATCGCCTTGTTATTTTACCTGGATATTGTGGAATTGTGGCACATTTATATATTATTGGCACTTCGTTCCATTGGTGGTTCGTTCCATTCACCGGCAATGAAATCATCCATTCCATTGCTGGCTCCGGAAAAAGAACTGACCCGTATTGCGGGAATTAATCAGGCTATCCAGTCTATTTGTAATATCGGTGGCCCTGCGTTGGGAGCGGTTCTGCTTCTGGCATTCGATATGAGTGTAGTCATGTTATTGGATGTGGCAGGTGCAATCATTGCCTGCACTTCCCTACTGTTTGTTTACATTCCGAATCCGAAGAAGGAAAATATCTCAGCTAAGAGTGTCTTGAACGATATGCGCGACGGTTTTCATGTGATTATGCGCAACCGAGGAGTTAGTTGGGTGATGGTTACAGAAATCCTGATTACTTTCTTTGTGTTGCCGATAGTCGCCCTGATGCCGCTGATGACTCTGCATACTTTCTCCGGAACAGCTTATCAGATTAGTTTGATAGAAACACTTTTCGGGGTGGGTATGTTGGCCGGAGGGGCTTTACTGGGGATTTGGAATCCTAAGATCAGGAAGATACTGATGATTGCGTTCTCCTATGCGGTACTTGGTCTGGCATTGGCTATATGTGGTATGTTGCCCGGCAATGGGTATGTCTTTTTTGCCATACTGACGGTGGTACAAGGGCTTATCGTGCCATTTTTATCCGGTCCCTTTACCGCTCTATTGCAGACGCAGTTCAAACCGATTTATCTGGGACGTGTATTCTCGCTTTTCGACAGTATAAGTTTGTTCCCTTCTATCATCGGTCTGCTTGTCACAAGCTTTGTAGCCGACTCTTTGGGAATAGGCAACATATTTATATACTGTGGTTTTGCCATTGTACTGACTGCAATTCTGATGATGTGTATTCCTTCTGTTAGAAATCTGGAGAAAGAGGAGATCAGGAAGAAAAAGTAAATAGTATTATTGCGCGTCTATACCTCTTTTTTTCAGCATCTCAAAGTCTTCTTTTCTCATTCCTATATCATCCAGTGGACGCGGTTCATTATGATCATTCAGATAAACCCTCGATTTCTCTGTATAGAGAGGGCTGGTGACAGATAGACTGTCATTGCGATACGGAGTTTCTATTCCGGCCAGTTCCATCATGGTCTGGAAAAAAGAAATGCTGGAAGATATATTTTTCTGTTGGTTCATCGAAGCAGCTTTCTCTATCCCGGGATACTCTTCCCTATAACTGTCGGATGTCCACAGCAGGAAAGGTACGTGTAGCTGGTAATAGGACGGAACGGGGGATGCATGAAGAAACAGGTGTCGGCCATCGTCGAAGATATCTTCCCCATGGTCGGACGTGTAAAGCATACTGGCATCTACTTGCTGCTCCTCCAATAGGTGGATGATACGTGCCAGGAAATTATCCGTATACCGAATGGAATTGTCGTAGGCATTCATCAGGTTATCTTTGTATTTCACTTCTGCATCTACGGGGAAATCCGGTAAGAAGAAAGCGGCAGTTTCCGGATAACGTTCCCGGTAATTGAAGTGAGATCCATAGGTATGCAATACAATGAGCTGTTTCCGATTTCCTTTCTCAAGTTCTTTTTCTATCAACATTAACAGGTCGTCATCTGAAGGGTTATATTGCGAATCCTGGGAATCTTCCTTGATAAAATCATAAGTATCCGCTTCCATTCCGAAGAAGTCGATGAAAGAATGGTTATACCGCTGATTTGAGAAGAAAGCTGTCTGGAAGCCGGCTTCTTTGAAAGCGGTAATGATACTTTTCCGATAATAAATGGAATCGAAATTCTGTGCAGAAACAGGAGAAAGCAGCATTGGTACACTCTTGTGCGTAGTATTCGATTCCGTCAGAACATGGCAGAAAGAGGTCACTCCTTCTATTTTAGAAAGTTCAGGGTTCGTATCCCGATCATAGTCGTAAAGACTCCAGTTCAGGGCGCGGGATGTCTCGCCCACTACCATAATATAAATTTCACGCCTGTCTTCCGGATGGGAAGGCTGGGCGTTAAAAGTAAAGTTCTCTGATGTGCGGTGATACGTCCTTGTTTGAGCATTACGCTGGAATGCGAGTGCTACATTGTAACACACGTTGGCCGGATACAAATCCGACTTCAGCTCGTAACGTTTATCCAGTCCATAAGCGGCGCCCAATGAGATAAAGCCGATGAGTAAGGCAATCCATGCCTTTTTCCGTTCCCGACGGATAAATTCCGGAGATAATTTCCGCTTCTTTATAATGGAGATTACAGCCAGAATCAATGCCGGTATATAAAGAATAATCACGCTCACTAATGCCGGAACAAGATTATCCAGCAACTCCATAGCTTCACTCGAATTAGTGGTTACCAGGTTCAGGAACATATCCACAGCAATAATGGACTGTCCGAAGAGATAAAGCAGTACTATCTGGAAAGCTCCGAAGAAGATGAATAGGAAAAGGATCCAGAACATCTTTCCACAGTTTCTCGACAAAGTCATTAATAGATAATAGAAAGCAAATGGCAACAGTACATTGCACACTTTTGCCACCACAGGCATCGGCTCTGTAAAACAGAGGATGATATTGGGTACTATCAGGATCAACAGGAACAGATAGAACAAATGTTCCTGATTTTCCAACCATTTCTTTATGTTTTTAAAAAGCTTCATTGATGTTGAATATAAACCCGGTCTGGCCTTTTCCAAACCCTAAATCTAACCTTACGTTTACTCTCTTTTTGAACTCCCACCGATAACCAAAACCATAATTAGGGAGGATATGTTTAACTTCGAAGCCGGAGAATTTAGGAAATACGGTTCCCGCTCCTGCCCATACAGCTACGCCATTTCGCCTCCAGACGTGCTGACGAAGCTCTATCTGCGCATCCATGGCACATTTATCACGGTAACGCCCTTCGTAATAGCCACGCATGGAATAAGAACTTCCCAATGTTGCCATCAATCCCCAAGGCGGATTACCGTAATTTAGCAATGTATGGAATTGCCCAGCCAATACTCCCCCTTTCCATACAGGATGATAATAGCTGGTAGTCAGCTCTGTGCTACTGAAAGCATATTTATTACCGAGGAATGCGGGACTGAATCGTTGGTCTATTCTCAGGTAATAGCCACTATAGGCATTTGTGAGGAAATCCCGTGAATCATAGAGTAATGAGAATCCGAGGCTTATATTGGTAGTCCGTGCTTTCATTCCTTCCCACAGTTCGGGCTTTTCAAAATCGTGGCCGTAGACATAATCAAAGACAGCCATCGGACCGATATAGAAGTTGCACGCTACACGAGTCATGAAGTCTACCTTTACTTGTGCCTGGAAGCGGTCGTAATCACTTTCATTATCGTCATTAGAACCGTTTTCATATCCTTTTCCCCAATACAGGCTGGGGAACGAATAGAAATAAAGATTGTAATTCAGACGGTATTTGTCTTGTGGAAAGAGATGATTTCCACGTACCCCCAACAAATAGAAACCTACCGTAGATACATCACCATATAAAGATACATTAGATGGCGGAAGGATGGTGTCATTCAGGTCTGTACGATATAATCCGGCGGCTACCAGACCGATACCGAACTTGGTGTCACTGGAATAATGAGGTCCTCCGATAACGCTGAAGTCAAACTTCTTGTTTTTTTTCTCTTTATTGGCATCATTAAAATAGTCCAGGAATTTCTTGAAGAAACTTTTCTTTTGTGGTAAAGTATCAGTTACAGATACAGAAGATTCGACTGAAACATCTGTTCCTGTGGGGCCTTGTGCCCATATACCGGTTGCTATTAGTAATAACAGCACCGGTAATACCCATTTCATTAGTTTAGCGTCCATGATTATACCTGTAGAAAACTACGTCGGCAAATTTAGTTTTATTTTAACCATATAACAACAATTTTGTGAAGTGTTTTGTTCAAACTTCTTCCATTAAGAAAAAAGGGGGAAGAAATAAGAATTTCAGAACTTTATTCCCGTTTTAACGTTATTCTTTTAGAACGAATAACGAACTTCATTATGAAAACAAAAATGGATATTCCCGATAAAGAGGGGCGAAAACGACTTGTGATTGTGGGTGGCGGCTTCGGTGGATTGAAGTTGGCACGAAAATTGAGAAGTGATAAATTCCAGATAGTGTTATTGGACAAGAATAATCATCATATTTTCCAACCCCTACTCTATCAGGTAGCAACCGCCGGTATTGAACCGAGTGCAATTTCTTTTCCTTACCGCAAGATATTTAAAAGGAGAAAACATTTCCATATACGTATTTGTGAGGCGCAACGGGTAATTCCCGAAGATAATATTCTGGAGACTTCCATCGGAGCTCTTTCATACGATTATCTGGTTGTCTCTACCGGATGCCGTACCAACTATTTTGGTAATGATGGGCTGTCTCAACGGACAATGGCCCTGAAGAACACTGCGGAAGCTTTGTTTAATCGCAACCAGATACTGGAAAGTTTTGAAAAAGCACAGAATACCAGCAATCTGGAGAAAAGAAAACGTCTCATGACATTTGTCATCGTAGGTGGTGGCGCTACGGGTATAGAACTTTCCGGTGCATTGGCAGAAATGAAGAAATTTGTGCTTCCGCAAGACTATCCCGATCTTGATATGAACCTGATGCGCATTGTCCTTGTGGATGGTGCTCCCCGTCTGCTTTCCGCTTTCTCTGAAAAATCTTCGGAAGAAGTGGCAAATTACTTATTAAAACGTGACGTGGAGATCATAACCAGTGTGCAGGTTACGAATTATGAAAATGGAACGATGACTCTGAGTGATAACAGTACCTTGGAAACGATGAACGTCTTTTGGGTTGCAGGTGTACGTGCCAACAGCATAGATGGACTTGCAAAAGAAGCCTATGGTCCCGGTAACCGCCTCCTTGTTGATCTCTACAACTGTGTTCAGGGTTATAACAATATTTTTGCCATCGGTGATACTGCACTTATGATTTCCAAGGAATACCCGAAGGGACATCCACAAGTAGTTCAACCAGCCATTCAGCAAGCCCGTAATCTGATCCAGAATCTGGATAGAAAGGAACGGGGGCTTGAAATGCAACCTTTTGTTTATCACAACAAAGGTTCCATGGCTACCATAGGACGCAATCACGCAGTTGTGGAACTGAAAAACCTTCGCTTCGGTGGTTTCCCCGCATGGGCAGTATGGCTATTCATCCACTTAATGAGTATTGTAGGTGTAAAGAACCGTCTGTTTATCTTTGTAGACTGGATGTGGAGTTACTTTACATACGATCCTTCTTTGCGGGTAATTATAAAACCTTTGCGTAGAGATAAACCATAATGCCTTATTTTTCGTTATATTAAATATAAATGTTTAAACGAACGACTATGCTTTACAAATTTTTATTCCCGTCTAAACCGGATGGAGCAGCAACGTCTGCTATATTATTAATAGTGAGAATTATATTTGGTGTGTTACTAATGAACCATGGTATCGAGAAGTGGTCCAATTATCAGGAGTTATCCGCTGTATTTCCCGATCCGCTGGGTGTGGGCAGTCCTCTTTCCCTGGGATTAGCCATATTCGGTGAATTGGCTTGTTCTATGGCATTTATCATTGGTTTCCTTTACCGTCTGGCTATGCTACCGATGATATTTACAATGGGGATGGCATTCTTTGTTATTCACGGAAACGATCCGTTTGCGGTCAAAGAACTGGCTTTCATATATCTGGTGGTATACGTACTGATGTATATTATCGGTCCTGGAAAGTTTGCCGTAGACCACTGGCTGGGTAAGGCTTTGACTCCCAAAAAGCCTTAATTTTACCGGGGCTGTTTAACTGAAAAATTGTTTTTGTCTCTTATTTAAGTGTATTTTTCACAAAAAGCACTTATATTTGCCCGAAGAAAAAGAGCAAAGAGTTAAATCAATAAACTCAGTAAAACAAAAGAAAGTAATTATGAAAAAGAGTAATTTGAATTTGGCTGCAACCGTGATGATTTGTGGCGCATTTCTTTTCAGTTCTTGTATCGGTTCTTTCGGCCTGCACAGTAAATTGGTAAATTGGAACCAAAGTATCGGTACAAAGTTTGTTAATGAGCTTGTTTATCTGGCTTGCAACATTATCCCCGTATATCCTGTTTGCTATCTGGCAGATGCGTTGGTAATCAACTCCATTGAATTCTGGAGCGGTTCCAATCCGATGGCTAACGTGGGTGATGTGAAGAAAGTAAAAGGTGAAAACGGAAACTATCTCGTAAAAACATTGGAGAACGGTTACTCTATCACAAAAGAAGGTGAAACCACTGCTATGGAGCTGGTTTACGACAAAGAATTGAACACTTGGAATGTTGTTGCAGAAGGTGTTAGCACTGAATTGCTGCAAATGAACGGTGATGGTACTGCACAGATGTATCTGCCGAATGGTGAAGCAATGAATGTGACATTGGATGCACAAGGCGTAGCTGCTGCTCGTCAGGCAACGATGATCAACACTTATTACGCTGCACGCTAATTAAGAAAAGAATTTGAATATGCGGGCGGATGAGCAATCATTCGCCCGTTGCTTTTTATACCCCTCCCGATTTTTTAGAATGGGTAACCTACTGCAAAGTGGAAAGCAAAGTCACGTCCGAAGTCAGGACGCAGAATGGGATAACGATCCTTTCCCTTTTCAGGGTTAATAGCCTTCATACCACCATCAAAGCGAAGTACAAAGAAATCCAGATCCAGACGTAATCCCACACCGTAAGCTACGGCTATTTGCTTATAAAACTGGTCGAACTTGAATTTACCCCCCGGCTGATCCTGATATTCGCGAATCGTCCAGATATTTCCCGCATCTACAAACAAAGCACCTCTAAATTTCCAGAATAAACGTGTGCGGTATTCTATACTGGCATCCAGCTTGATGTCACCCGACTGGTTCATGAAGTTACCTTTTTCATCGGAGAAAGTACCGGGACCAAGACTACGTACCGACCATCCGCGTACACTGTTTGCTCCACCCGAGAAATAACGTTTCTCGAAAGGAATCATCCGTGCGTTTCCGTAAGGGATGGCAATACCTCCCCCAATATGAAATGCAATGGAGTTACGGTTATCGATGACGATATTTTTGGCAAAGTCCAGGTCACCTTTTATATATTGTGCATACGGAATATTCAAGATAGTGTATTCATCCTGATCATTCTTCTTTAAATTGCTCATTTTAGAAAGCACATACAGGAGATTTCCCGCAGACTCAAAGTTAAAACGTATACTATAAGAATTACCAATCACTGCATTGTTCATCAATGCTTGTCCTGCGCTGTTATAGATATAGCTGTACCCGGTACGAACAATCAAACGGTCTTTATAGTTATACTCCAGCAGATAGTTCTTCTCATCGTTCAGGAAATTGTTTTTAAACTCGGGTTCTATCCACGGCATATACAAATAGTTGATGTCCAGCAAGTCTATACGATGCTGCGAACGCTGTCGCTGCAAACCCCATTTATAACTCCATGAACCGGATGCAACGATGCGTGTAAACTCGGGACGCATCTGATAATTATATTGCAGCCCGAATTCTGTGGTTGCCCTTATCTTCCGCTTAAAGTCATTGGATATGAACGGAAACATGAAGCGGGGAAAGTTTATACTGGTTTCCACACCGAGTTCCGTATAGTTGTCATTCTTATACCCTAAACCGGAAACAGCTTCGTAAGCTCCGCGAAGCTTAACCAAGAAAGTTTCGGAACCTCTGAATACATTGCGATTCTGAAAAGATACAGATGCCGCGGCACCCAAATCACCCGCAGAGTTCGTTCCCTCCAGTTCGAAAGATACAGACTGATGTTTGTTCTTCGTCAGCATAACATAAGCATTCAGCTTTGCGCTATCATTTACCTGTGTTTCGAAGAAACGTACATTGGTATATTTCAATACCGGCAGACGTCCGAAGTTGGAGTAAGTGCGCTGCACATCCTGTTCATTGTAAAGATCTCCCGGAGTTATCCGCAGATTATCAGTCAAAACTTTAGGACGCAGGTACAATTTATCTTTATAATATATGGGAACCCCTTTATAGTGTATCGAATCATTGATTTCCACACTACTGAGAGCTGAAGATTGCAGCACGTCATAGTCTGCAATGAAATTCACTTTATTAATCGTATACTGTGGATGATCCTGCAATTCAGCACCGGAATGCTGTCTGTATCGTGCCAGATGCAAGGTCAGATCCACCTGATAAGTGCCACGTACCGTATCCGCCGTATAAGAAATATAATCTTTATTGAATTTATAATAACCGTTGCGAAGCAGGTTACCCGTGATCCGTTGACGTTCACTGTCCAGTATGTTGGCATTGAAGTACATACCTTCGGATAAATAGGTCGATGCAGAATCTTTCTGCATATATTCCCGGATTTTTTCATCCTGAACATCATATTTCAGGCTACGGACAATATACGGCTCACCGGTGTTTACTTTATAAGCCAGTTTTACCTTTTTCTTCTTGATTTTGGGAATGTACTCTACGGTAGCACCCATGTACCCCATATTCTGAACGGCTTTCGTCATTTCCTCCCGTGAACGTTCGGTTTCTTCCTTACTATAGATAACAGGGGCATCTCCCAGCCTGCGTAAAGCCCGGTTCACCCAACGGGTAGAATCACGTCCCGACCAGTTGTAGACATACAACTGGGTTTTAATCAGACTAAACCATTTGGAGTTCGGATTTTGCCGCACATATATGGACAAATTAGAAGGCTTCACATTTTTATTATCAGTATGTATGCGCACTTCATCCAGCAAGTATGAACCATCCGGCACATATTTGGTGGTCGAGCAGGAAGCTAATGTAAGTATGGCAGCAGTAAGTAGTGCGTAGTGGAAGCCTTTCTTCATACCAGAATTAATAAATTGCGCATAATTGACTACAAATATAAATCTATTTTTTCTTTTCCGAAATAAAAAACCGGATGAAGTGTGTTCCGTTTTTTGATTATATAGAAATAATCACGTACTTTTGCCAAACGATAACATTTAAGCTATGGCACTGAGCAAAAACCGCATCAAATATATCCACTCGTTGGAGTTGAAGAAGAATCGTAAAACAGAAAAAGTCTTTCTGGCAGAGGGTCCTAAACTGGTAGGCGATTTGTTAGGACATTTTCCCTGCCGTTTTCTGGCAGCTACGCCCGAATGGTTATCGCAACATCCCAAGCTTCCGGTAGAAGATGTTTCGGAAGTGTCTGAAGAAGACCTTTCCCGTGCCAGTTTATTGAAAACTCCCCAGCAAGTACTTGCCGTATTCGAGCAGCCGGAATATGAAACGGATGCTTCCGTCATCAGCCATTCACTCTGCCTGGCGTTGGACGATGTACAAGATCCGGGAAATCTGGGCACTATCATTCGCTTGGCAGACTGGTTTGGTATAGAGCATATCTTCTGTTCCCCGAACACCGTGGATGTATATAATCCAAAGACGGTTCAAGCCACCATGGGAGGCATTGCCCGTGTGAAACTGCACTATACTCCCTTGCCCGACCTCATTCAAAGCCTGAAGGATATACCAGTTTACGGCACTTTCCTCGATGGAGAAAATATGTACACACAGAAATTATCATCCAATGGATTGATTGTGATGGGTAATGAAGGCAACGGAATCGGGAAAGAAGTGGAGCAACTCATTAACCGCAAACTTTATATTCCCAATTATCCCGCAGAGAGAGAAACGTCCGAGTCACTGAATGTGGCAATTGCTACCGCAGTAGTCTGTGCCGAGTTCCGTCGACAGGCAGCATCGTTGTAAAATCGAAAGGATAAAGTAGATAAGCACTTATTCCGGAAGGAAACGTTTTTGGGCAGAAAACTTCCGGAAGTTCCTGTAATACTTCATTTGCTTTCTGAAATATACTGGAGTACCCTTTGGAAATATCTTCTTCATTATTCAATAAAGCAATGACTCCGGGAAACCATTCTACTCCTTCAATTTCCTCTGTCAAGGGAAAGGCGGACACGACTTGTCCTTCTTCCACCCCTACTACATATTGTTTGAGATAACCATGTCCGGGCAGAAAAATAAAGTGTGAAGCAAATCGTTTGATCATCAGGGGTTAATCTTTACGGAATTGAACGTGCTCCGGATTGTCCAACTTCTTCAGTGTAGGTTCCGAAGACGGGCGAGGACGGGCAGCATCACGTCTGCGCGGATTATCATTTATCTTCTCTTCCACAGGTTTCAGTTCCTCTTTCTTGAGTTCCTGAGGTTCTATTTTCTCTGTCTTAACAGAATCTTTCTGAATAGAATCATTCTTAGCAAACGACAGTGTATCCGTAGCATGATAACGCATCAGTGAAATGCGGTCGGTCAGCAATGTACGGGTAGCCTGTGCTGCGGGATAATAGATATATCCACGTATTTCCCGGATTTCTCCCAACGTATCGGCAAAGAGGGAAACCGTTTCCATACCCGATTTGTATACTTTCTGAATATCACTGATTATGCTGTCCTTATAGACAATCTGCATAGCCATGACGGGAGCATATAAGGAATCAGGCGCACCGTTGTGGAAGCGGAAACGAACGTTCCACCGCAAAGTATCGCGGTCTTTAAAGTTGGTATCTGAGGGTAATACGAAAGTAATCTTGTTGTCCATCGGCATACCTGTCAGCTGATAGATACGTTGCCATGCCCATACATCAATGCTGTCCCCCGGAAGACTTTCCTTCGGTTTATTGTCACGTATGGCAATTAAATGGTTGACAGCATCCCGCTCCGCTTTCAGCCTTGCGTTTACTTTCTCATAAATCTTGGTGAGTACTTCCGGATTACGCGTGAACCAAACCATTGAAGAGTCAAATTCGGCTTGCGTAATGCCATGTTTTTTAAACACCGATTCAATGTACAACACCCTTTTATAGCCATCGGTATAAGGAACTTCTTCCCCCATAGCCTTTGCTATATGGTAGTCATAAAGCACATTTTCCATCTTAGCATCCGATATGACCACCTTCGGTCTTTTCACCTGACAGGCTGTCAAACAAGATGCTAACAGGAATATGCTAAACCATTGAATTCGATGCAGACCTTTCATGATTTCTTTATTGCATGATAAGAGTCATTCAAATATTTGCTGTAAAATAATAACAGGGCAATAATACCACAACTGATAGCGGCATCGGCAAGGTTGAATATCGGGCTGAAGAATATAAAATGATCCCCACCTACCAACGGCATCCATTGAGGCCAGTTCGTATCAATGATAGGGAAATAGAACATATCCACCACCTTTCCGTAGAACAAAGGAGCATATCCTCCGCTTTCCGGCAGGAATGAAGCTATCTGCGAATGCGTACTCTCATTGAACAACACACCATAGAATACACTATCGATGATGTTACCCAACGCTCCCGTAAGAATCAGAGATACGCATACGATATAGCCTGTCTTCAAGCCCTGCTTGATTATTCTCGTTAAATACCACCCTATCGCTCCTACTGCAACAATACGGAACAAGGTAAGGAATAACTTACCGAATATCTCCATACCGAACGCCATACCGTTATTCTCGGTAAAGTAAATATAAAACCATGTAGGCGGTTCTGCATCTACCATGCCCAGCTTCTCATAAAGCCATTTTATGGCGTTTTCGCTCTGATGCCAATACATGTGAGTCTTGACATAGATCTTGATTATCTGGTCAGCAATTAATACCGAGAAAATAACGAGCAGCGCAATGCGACCTTTCGTGAGGTATTTGTTCATCCTTACTTCTTACCGTTATTTTTGGCCTCAATGCTCAGTGTAGCATGGGGCACAGCACGTAAACGTTCGGCAGGAATCAACTTACCTGTTTCACGGCAAATACCATACGTTTTGTTCTCGATGCGTACCAATGCGGCCTGCAAACCCTGGATAAACTTCAACTGACGTTGAGCCAGGCGTGTCGTTTCTTCTTTGGATAAGGTGTTGGCACCTTCTTCCAAAACTTTGTACGTAGGAGACGTATCGTCGGTATCATTACCATCGGCTCCGGTTAAACTGGCTTTCAGCAATTCATAATCGCGTTGTGCCAATTCTAACTTCTCATTAATAATGGCGCGGAATTCTTCCAATTCAGCATCCGAGTATCTTGTTTTTTCTGCCATAACTTTACGTGTTAAATCGTTAGTATTATTATTCTTTTACAACGCTTACGTACAGGGAGAAATCGTCAAAGTTAAGTTCCGTGCCGTTTTCCACCTCATCGGTCAGCGTCAGTGAGGTTCCTAAAACCTGGTTACAAATATAGTCTTTATATTCGTTTACCGCATCATCTGTTTGCTGATTTTTTGATAATGTAATCTTTATTTTGTCTGTTATCTCCAAACCGCTTGACTTGCGAATATTTTGAATACGATTAACCAGTTCACGGGCAATACCTTCGCGGCGAAGCTCTTCTGTTACGGTTACATCCAGGGCAACAGTCAGCTTTCCTTCGTTGGCAACCAGCCATCCCGGAATGTCTTCGCTGAAGATTTCTACGTCAGTAGCTTCCACAAGCACATCCGTACCATCCAGTTGCAAAGTATAAGAACCGTTCTTTTCCAGTTCGGCGATAGCTTCCTGTGACATTTCTGCTACAGCGGCAGCTACGGCTTTCATCTGTTTGCCGAATTTCGGTCCCATCTTCTTGAAGTCACATTTCACTTTCTTCACCAGCACACCGGCGGCACCGTCTACGAACTTGATATCCTTCACGTTCACTTCGCTCATGATAAGTGCCTTTACAGCTTCGATGTGGGCACGTTGTTCCTCGTCCACTACCGGTATCATGATACATTGCAGCGGTTGGCGTACTTTGATGTTCACCTTGCGGCGCAAAGCCAATACCATGGAAGTTACGTCTTGTGCCATTTGCATGCGGACTTCCAGTTCCTTGTCTATCGTTTCCTCCCTATATTCGGGGAATTTAGCCAGGTGTACGGATACCACGTTGTCGCGTCCCGTTGCAGTAACCAAGTCCATATAGAGCTTGTCTGCATAGAACGGAGCGATGGGCGACATCAATTTGGCAACGGTTTCCAGACAAGTGTACAGAGTCTGGTATGCGGATAACTTATCCTGCGTAAATTCACCACCCCAGAAACGTTTACGGTTCAGACGAACGTACCAGTTGGAGAGGTTGTCGTTTACGAAGTCGGATATCAGACGTCCGGCCTTTGTCGGTTCATATTCACTATAGCAAGTATCCACTTCTTTCACCAGTGTATTCAGTACAGAGAGTATCCAACGGTCGATTTCAGGGCGCTCAGCCATCGGCACGTCAGCTTCCTTGTATTCGAATCCGTCTACATTGGCGTAGAGGGAGAAGAAAGAATACGTATTATATAATGTACCGAAGAATTTACGACGAACTTCTTCGATGCCGTCTACGTCGAATTTCAGGTTATCCCACGGAGAAGAATTGGTGATCATGTACCATCGCAAAGGGTCAGACCCATATTTCTCGATAGTTGAGAAAGGATCTACACCATTGCCCAGACGCTTGGACATCTTGTTACCATTCTTGTCAAGTACCAATCCGTTAGAGATAACAGCCTTGTAAGAGATGGTATCGAATACCATTGAAGCGATTGCATGGAGCGTAAAGAACCAGCCGCGAGTCTGATCCACACCTTCGGCGATAAAGTCGGCGGGGTAAACCTGATGGCTATCCAGCAATTCTTTGTTCTCGAACGGATAGTGGATTTGTGCATACGGCATGGCACCGGAATCGAACCATACGTCTATCAGGTCCGCTTCACGCTTCATGGGCTTGCCGTCTTTGGATACGAGGATGATATCATCCACATACGGACGGTGCAAGTCTATCTTATCATAATTTTCTCCATTGTACTCACCAGGTACGAAACCTTTATCCTTATAAGGATTGGACTTCATGAATCCGGCAGCTACGGATTTCTCTATTTCATTATAAAGCTCTTCAACCGAACCGATGCAGATTTCCTCGCTGTTGTCTTCCGTACGCCAGATAGGCAGCGGAGTACCCCAGTAACGTGAACGGCTCAGGTTCCAGTCATTCAGATTTTCCAGCCACTTGCCAAAACGTCCCGTACCGGTGCTTTCCGGTTTCCAGTTGATCGTTTTGTTCAGCTCTATCATGCGGTCTTTGCAAGCGGTAGAGCGGATGAACCAGCTATCCAACGGATAATACAATACCGGTTTGTCCGTACGCCAGCAGTGCGGATAATTGTGCACATGCTTCTCAATCTTGAACGCCTGGTTGTTGGCTTTCATCATCATGCAGAGACTTACGTCGAGACTTTCGTCCTGATCTGTCAGATTCGGGTCGTAAGCGTTCTTCACGAAACGGCCTGCATATTCCTTATACAGGTCTACGTTTACGCGCTCTTTCACGAAGTTCTCGTCCAGTTCGTCCAATTTATAGAACTTACCGGTCAGGTCCACCATCGGGCGGAGTTCACCTTTCTTATTGATGAGTTGCAACGGCGGAACACCGGCGGCTTTCGCTACCTGGGCATCGTCGGCACCGAATGTCGGAGCGATATGTACGATACCTGTACCGTCTTCCGTAGTCACATAGTCACCTGAGATTACGCGGAATGCACCTTCACCCGGATTCACCCAAGGTATCAGTTGCTCATATTCCATACCTACAAGTTCCGGACCTTTATATTCTCCTACAATTTTGAACGGTATCAGCTTATCTCCCGGTTTGTAATCTTCCAGGGCGATGTCTTCCGCTTTCTTATTGAAGTGCGTGTAGAGCAAAGCTTTGGCAAGTACAACGGTGATTTTCTCTCCGGTGTATCCGTTGTAGCTTTGTACGGCTACATAATCTATCTTCGGGCCTACGCAAAGCGCGGTATTCGAAGGCAATGTCCACGGAGTCGTGGTCCATGCTAAGAAGTACGGAGTTCCCCACTCTGCCATTTCCGGCTTCGGGTTCTTCATCTTGAACTGTGCCACACAAGTCACATCCTTCACGTCGCGGTAGCAACCGGGCTGGTTCAATTCGTGTGAGCTCAGTCCTGTTCCGGCAGCGGGAGAATACGGCTGTATGGTGTATCCTTTATAAAGATACCCTTTTGTATAGAGTTGCTTCAACAGCCACCACAAAGTTTCGATATAGCGGTTGTCGTAGGTGATATAAGGATCGGTCATGTCTACCCAATACCCCATCTTGTGAGTCAGATCTTCCCATTCTTTGGTGAACTTCATCACATCTTTGCGGCAAGCAGCGTTATAGTCGGCTACGGAGATCGTTTTACCGATATCTTCCTTGGTGATACCCATTGCTTTTTCCACACCCAGTTCCACAGGAAGTCCGTGTGTGTCCCAGCCGGCTTTACGTTTCACCAGGAAACCTTTCATGGTTTTGTAACGGCAGAAAATATCTTTGATGGAGCGAGCCATTACGTGGTGAATGCCCGGCATACCGTTGGCAGAGGGCGGTCCTTCATAAAAAACGAAAGAAGGACAGCCTTCACGTTCTGTCATACTCTTGGCGAAAACCTGGTTCTCGTCCCATTTCTTCAACACTTCCGCGTTTACCTTTGAGAGGTCGAACTGCGAATATTCGGCAAACTTCTTACCCATCTTATTTGCAATTTAACTATTTACAATTTAACGATTAAGGAGACACTTTGAGATGTGCTAAAGCGACCCTCCTTATTTTAAGGGTGCAAAGTTACAAAAAAGTTAGAGAAAAGATATTATTGAATAGAAAAAAACATATCTAATTGGAATACGGCTCTTCAAAGAAGTGTTTTAGAAGACGTGTATTCCATCTTTTTCTATTTGTTGCTTTAAAAAAGCATTCATGTTTTTATGAGCACGAATGACATCAACAGAACATCCTAAAAGTTTTTCCAGATATGCTTTCATTCTTACTATTAGAAAAGGGTTAGGTGTTTCTGTCTCTACGTAAATATCAATATCACTTGTTTCTTTTTGCTCATTACGGGCGACCGATCCAAACAAATGTAAAGAACGCACACCGAACTGTTGTTTCAATTCGCTACCGCATGATTTCAACAAACTGATATAATCGTTCTTTGTTTTCATATCTCATTAAATCTTTAGAACAAAGATAGACAAAAAGAGTATTATTCACAAATCTTTTTGTTATTTTTGCCTGTCATAATTGATTATTCACCCAAACAAAACATCAAAAACAATAGTATGGACAAAGATCTAAAAAAGGTTGTGGTGCTTCTGGCACACCCCAACATGGAAAACTCACAAGCCAATAAAGCCCTGCTTGATGCCATAAAGGATATAGAAGATGTGGCTATATTTAATCTATATGAGATGTTAGAGCAAGATATCCTCAATATGGATGCATGGAGCCGGATTATATCTCATGCCAATGCAGTGGTATATCAGTTTCCATTTTATTGGATGTCGGCACCATCTTTATTAAAGAAATGGCAGGACGGGATATTTACCTATTTGGCAAAAACTCCGGCAGTAGCTGGTAAGCCTTTATTGGTGGTTACCACTACCGGTTCTGAATTTGATGCGTACCGGAGTGGAGGAAGAAATCGCTTCACGGTGGATGAACTTTTGCGTCCTTATCAGGGTGGTGCTGTGCATGCAGGGATGGTATGGCAGACTCCTTTCGTGGTGTATGGTATGGGAACACCCGATGCGGAAAAGAATATTGCCCTGGCAGCGGATCTTTATAAAAAACGGGTGATGGCACTTATCGGGAAAGATAAATCGGAAGATAGCTGGTAAAGTGTAAAGTATCAGCCAAAACACTTGATTTTGCCTTTACGATGTTGTATCTTTGTAGAAGCTTTAAGCTGAGTTTTATTGTAAACCTAAACCTTTAGTAAAATGGCAAAAGTTAGTCTTTCTTTTTCAGAAGCCTTTAAATGGTATATTAATTTGACAGATGCTTTATGTAAAACAGGCTGTCTGCCGGATAATTATGGGTGGTCCGCTCGTTAGTAAATCAAATAGATTATAGTTATTTCAGATATTCAGTATCTGGAATAATAATAGACAAAAAAAGATAAGGTGGTATTTCCTCACAAGGATTTACCACCTTTTTTGTTGATATATATTTAAGTTCGAACTTAAAGCTCATTTTTGCGCTGTTAATAAACGTTGGATACGTTCTTAAAAAACGTTCCAGTTATTCTTTAAAAACGTTGTTTGCGGTTATTAATGAGTTGTTTTAGGTGTCATGATTTCAGAGTCTTATTTATAGGATTAATCCATTCTCCTAAAAGAAGTCATTTAATTACAACATTTTCCCTTCAATTTCTGTGGAAAATGACTGTAATCTGTCACCATTGCAAGAAACAGCAGAAGCTGTAAGACAAGATTTTCTAAAATAAAGTCTATTTCCTCTCCTCGAACTCTTCATAAAGAGCTATCGGACCGTAGTGCCATAATTTTGTTTCTTCTTTTTCTAAGGCCTTATAAGTGTTTGACCTGTAGAAAACACGAATGGCATCCAGCAAAGTTACTCCCTTTTCTTCTGCGTAAATTTTAGCAAAAAGGCTCACCTTTCCGGGTAATAGAAGATGGAGATTTTTATCAGTTATTTCTCTATTCATAAAATTATCTCCTTTACTTCAATGTATTTCAAATATTTCAATGATTTATCTGTATGAAATAGCATTTGATCTACCAGTTTATAGGTTTTCAACTCTTTAATAAGTCCTTCTTTATCTAAAAGTTCGCTTTCATATAGAGCAAAGGCCGCATAAACCCTGTCATTAGCTACCGGTCCGTAAACCAAATCATGATTATGTTCAAAATTTCTTAATGTGCGATTGGACATAACAAAATCTACCCATTCTTCTGTAGGTTCATCAAACCACAAAGTATTCATTTCAGACATGCTGGCACTATCCATTTCATAGACATTGATATAACCTACATTTGCTTGAGCTGTCATGCGTCTCCTCACCCACTGCTCTGCTTGTCCGTATGAGGTCGTAGTATAGAAACCGGTACCATAATCAAGCGTTCTTGTAGGCTTAATGATTCGAGGTTCTTGCACTATTTCCAAACTTCCATGGTATAGTTTCATCCTATTCCTCCTTTTTTTGCTGAATAAAGTCATCAATTTCTTCTAACAACCATTGACGACTTTGTGTATGCAAAATCTCAAAGTTGTCAGACAAGTACTCTGTCACCCCGTATTTGTCAAATAAGTCCATAACTTCATTGCCATTAGCTGAAATATGAACTTTATACTGTTCAATACAGAATGAAATAAAGTAAGCTATATCCAATTCTTTTTTTACCATTCCTACTTCTTTTAGTGCTCGAAAATACGATTTTTATCAGAAAGATACAACCTCTTTCTGTTTTTTTCATTTTTAGTTCACATAAGTCACTTCTCCCATATTTCAGGTCGCGTACTCTGCTGTTATCTCAGGATATCGTATTTCTTGTATGAATTCTTAAAATGAGAGTATGTGATTGTCACAATATCCTCTTTTTTTCGTATCATTGCAAACATAATTCTCTAAAGAACATACTATTATGAAAACTAGATTTTTATTATTTGCCGTATTTCTATTGGTGTGCAGCACTGCATTCAGTCAGGACAGTGATAATGCGAAGTATATTGAGGTTACCGGAACTTCGGAAATAACCCTTGTGCCCGATGAGATTCATTATCTTATTGAGATTAAAGAATATTGGGAAGAGGAATTTGACGGAAAGTCCAAACCGGAGAATTATCGGACTAAAGTGCCATTGGTAGGAATAGAGCGAAATTTGAGAACTGCCTTACGAAAGATCGGGATTCCGGAAGACGCCATCCGTACACAAGAAGTAGGCGACTATTGGCGTGAACGCGGACTTGAATTTCTGGTATCCAAACGGTTTGATATCACATTGACCGATTTTTGTCAGATAGATGAGATTCTAAAGGTTATCGACACGAAAGGTATCAACTACATGCGTATCGGAGAACTGAAAAACAAGGATATGCAGGTCTATCGGCAACAAGGCAAAATAGAGGCACTGAAAGCCGCACAAAAGAAAGCTGAATATTTGGTGGAAGCATTAGGCAAACGCCTGGGAGATGTCATTCGCATTGTCGAACCGCAGGAAAGTGCAGGTTATTCCCGGTATTTTGCAGCCCAGAGCAATGTAAGTTCATCACAGGCAGAAGCTTATGATGCTTTCCGTACGATAAAACTGAATTATTCGATGTTGGTAAGGTTCGAGATAAAGTAGAAATAAAAAGATTTATTTCTTTTGTTACTGTGTCATTAAAGTGTAACTTTGTACAAAACGTTACGTTATGGGAAAAGTAAAAGAACCAGCTGCAACTTACTATAGCCGTCCGATGCTGAATGCCTTGCGCAATCACATAAAAGACAGAATAGAACAAATGGACGATGCCGTGCTATTATCTAAAATTAGCAGCATGCTTGATAAAGATGAGGAAAGCTTTGAAGAGCGTTATCAACGTGCCAAAGAATTTGCATATACACATCTTGACAGGGAATTTGCAGAAGAACTTGAAAAAGAGAATTTTCTGATAGGCAAACCTATACCTTGCCAATATGCTGATGAGGAATTTGAAAAAGAATCAAAACTGTCAGAAGCCAGCGGTATTGCTACTGATGAAGAAGTAAAAGCCGCTTTCAATTTATGGCTGAACTTAAAATAATCTGGACAAAGCGGGCACTTGCCGTATTTCAAAAAACTGCATATTGGTATGCTGCAAATCTGGGAATACAATTCGCTGCCACCTTTGCAAAAAATGTAGATGAAGCGATACACAAGATTTTATTAATGCCCACTGTTGGCCAGCTTGAAAAACGTGGAAAAGACAAGGAGTATAGGTCTATCCTATCTCACTCTCTATGTAGAATTTATTATTGGTACAATAATACGGAAATACATATTGTCAGGCTACGTTTTAATAAAATGAATAAATAATCCGATTGTTCTATTTCTTCATCCTTACCTCATACAAGTCATTCCTCCTGTCTTTCAGATTGCGCACACTGCCGTAAGTATGCAATTCATTCAATAAATCCAGATCCACATCGGATACCAGTATCATTTCTGTATTCGGTGTGGCTTCTGCACGTTTGCCATCTGTCGGAAATGCAAAGTCGCAGGGAGTAAATACACCTGATTGTGCATACTGAATATCCATATTGTGTACGCGCGGAAGATTACCTACACTACCGGCAATGACAACGAAACATTCATTTTCGATGGCACGGGCATGGGCGCATACCTTTACACGTGAGTAAGCATTTTGCGTATCCGTCAGGAAAGGAACGAATAAAATCTGCATGCCCTGGTCTGCCATAATACGGGATAATTCCGGAAATTCCACATCGTAGCAAATCAGCACGCCGATCTTAGCACAGTCCGTATCGAATGTCTGTAAAGCCTTTCCGCCACTTAATCCCCAGCTTTTTATTTCATCGGGTGTGACGTGCAACTTCTCATACATCTCAAAACTACCATCGCGACGACAAAGGAAACCGACATTATACAAAAGTCCATCTTCTTTAATAAGCGGCATGCTACCTGTAATGATATTGATGTTGTAACTGATAGCCAACTTTACAAATCGTTCTCTAATCTCCTCAGTATAAGCCGCCAGTCCACGAATGGCCTGTGACTCCCCTTCATTATTGAATTTTGCCATCAGCGGGGCATTGAAGTATTCGGGGAAAAGGATGAAGTCACTCTTATAATCGGATACGGCATCCACAAAGAATTCTACCTGTTCAAACAGGTCATCCAGCGTTTGATAACTACGCATTTGCCACTGCACCAATCCTACGCGCACGGTGGTTTTCGGTGCAATATATTCTTCCGTAGGTTCCTGATAGTAAATGTTATCCCATTGCAACAGACAAGCATAATGCTTGGACTCTTCATCATTAGGCAGGTAATTGCGCATCACCTTGCGTACGTGGAAATCATTGGAAAGCTGAAAGGTCAATACGGGGTCGAAAATTTCTTTCTGCTTTACCTTATCTATATACTCTTTCGGGCGGAGTTGATCCGAGTATTTATAATAGTTGGGAATACGCCCACCGAACATAATAGCTTTCAGATTCAGAGTTTCGCAAAGCTCCTTGCGGTATTCGTACATACGGCGTGCCAGGCGAAGCCCACGGTATTGGGGATGAATAAAGACTTCAATACCATATAATATATTGCCTTTAGGATTATGGGTATTGAAGGTTTCTTTACCCGTCACCTGTGCATAAGTATGATCGTTCTTCACATCATCGTAATTCACAATGATGGAAAGTGCGCAACCGACAATCTTTTCGTCTACCACGGTTACAATCTGTCCTTCGGGAAAAATTCGGATGAGTTTTTCAATTTGTTTGTGTGTCCAAAACACATCGCTGCCATCCGTATATACACGGGTGAATGATTGCGCCAGTTGCTCGTAGTCTTCTATTTGTAAATTACGCAACTGTACTTTGTTGATTTTCAATGAGTCCATAATGTCTCTTTTTTATACCAAAAGTTAAATCCGCTGCAAAGGTACGGTTTAAACTTATACATTGTCTCCCGGAATGCACATTTTTGTGAGAGACTGATTTTGCAATAAAAAAGAAATGAGGATTTAACACTTTAGGAATAAGAGTATTTTGCTTTTTTTATACTTTTGCATCGTTTTCTACAACTTTCAGTTTATTTCTTACTTAAATTTTTAAAATCATGGCTAAAAAGATGTTATTCCTGTTTGTGCTTTTGCTTTCCCTTACAGGAATGCTCAAGGCACAGGTAACTACTGCCGGAATGAGTGGTAAAGTGATGGCTGACGAAGAATCTGTCATCGGCGCTACGGTTATAGCCGTACACGAACCTTCCGGAACCAGTTACGGTACTGTTACCAATGTAGACGGACGTTTCAGTCTGCAAGGTATGCGCTCCGGTGGTCCTTACAAGGTGACGGTATCTTACATCGGTTATCAGACGGCAATCTATACAGGTATCCAGTTGCAACTGGGTGAAACTTATTCATTGAATGTAACCCTGCACGAAGCTTCGGAATTATTGGGAGAAATCACTATTACAGCCAGTAAGTCAAAGTTCAGTGCTGAAAAGACGGGAGCTACTACCAATATTTCTTCTGAACAACTCACCACATTGCCCAGCATTAACCGCAGTATCAGCGACTTTACCCGCATCTCTCCATATGCGTCAGGAAACAGTTTTGGAGGCCGCGACGGACGTTCCAATACGTTCACGGTAGACGGTGCGAACCTGAATAACAACTTCGGTCTGTCGTCCGGTTTGCCAGGCGGTGGAAATCCGATTTCACTGGATGCCATTGATGAAGTACAGGTTGTGATTGCCCCATACGACGTGCGTCAGGCAAACTTTATCGGTGCAGGCATCAATGCTATTACGAAATCGGGTACAAACGCTTACAGAGGTAGCGCTTATATGTACTTCAATAATGAAGTGATGCGCGGTAACAAAATTGGCGATACTGATTTCGGTGTGCGTGCCGAAGAGTCCAAGAGTGTTTACGGTGCTACATTTGGCGGTCCTATCATTAAAGACAAGCTGTTCTTCTTTGCAAATGTAGAGTATGAGAAGAGTCCGCAGCAAGTGATTACATGGCGTGCGGCAAAAGAAGGAGAAACTCCGAATAACTCTACGATTTCACGAACTACGGAAGCTGATCTGGCGGAATTTTCACAGATTCTGAAAGACAAATACGGATACAATACCGGTTCGTTCACAGATTTCCCTGCCGATGTCACCAACCTGAAGTTGCTGGGACGTATTGACTGGAATATCAATCAGGGAAATAAGTTGAGTGTACGCTATAACTTTACCAATAACAAAACTTGGGAAGCACCCAATGGAAGTTCGGGAAATACCGGGTATCGTTTGGCATACAACCGTGTTTCGGCATATTCCATGTCCTATGCAAACTCTTGTTATTCTTTGCAGAACATTGTGAACTCGGCTACTGCCGAATTGAACAGCCGTTTCTCTTCCAACGTTTCCAATCAACTGTTGTTTACATACAGTGACATGAAGGATGAACGCGGTACGAACTCCAGCCCCTTCCCTTTCATTGATATTATGGCCGGATACTACGAAAACGGTAATCAGATATTAGAACCTTACATGACTGCCGGTTACGAGTTGTTTACCTATAACAATCTGGTGAAAAATACGGTTATGACTATTGTGGATAACTTCACCTATTATTTGGGAGCTCACAAACTGACGGCAGGTATCAGCTACGAACGTCAGAAAGCCGGGAACTCGTATATGCGTAACGGAACCGGATATTATCGCTATTCCAGCTTCGAGGATTTCAAGAATGGAGCTGCACCTGAGTCATTTGCCTTGGCTTACGGGTACAATGGTAATACAAAGCCTTCTGCGGACGTGAAATTCGGCCAGTTGGGTGTTTATCTGCAAGATGAATGGAACATACGCGATAACTTTAAATTGACCGCCGGTATACGTATGGATAATCTCAGTTTCCTGAATGATATTATGCGCAATCAGGCTATCTACGATCTGGACTTCAACGGTATGCATATTGATACGGGGGCATGGCCCGATAGCAAACTGCAATTTTCTCCGCGTGTGGGTTTCACCTGGGATGTGTTCAATGATAAGACTTTAAAAGTGCGTGGTGGATCAGGCTTCTTCACCGGACGTATTCCTCTGGTGTTCTTTACCAATATGCCTACCAACTCGGGTATGATTCAAAATCTGGTAAGTATTACAACCAGATATAAGGATGGCGTTGTAACCAGTCGCGATCCCCGCCTGGAATTACTGAAAGGTAATATGATAACAGACGTAAACCAGATGATTTCCACATTAGGACTTCCTACCTCTATCAGTCCGGAAGAAGGTGTGTTGCCAAGCTCCGTAGTGGGTATAGATCCGGACTTCAAGATGCCGCAAGTCTGGAAAACCTCATTAGCTTTGGATTACCAGCTGCCTGTATCTTTCCCGCTGACGGTTACACTGGAAGGAATGTTCTCTAAAGATATCAATGCAGTACGCCAATACAATTACAATGTGCAGGCTCCGGATAAAGATACATGGTCACGTTTTAACGGACCGGATGATCGTTACATTTATCCTGAAAACTTCCTGCAACACACGAATATCAGTAATGCAAACGTATTGACCAACACTTCCAAAGGTTGGGGATGGACAGGCAACATCACCGTAATGGCAGAACCCGCCAAGAATGTGAACATTATGGCAGCTTATACTCATACCGAGTCAAAGGAAATCAGTGGTATGCCCGGTTCGGACGCTAACTCTGCCTGGACAAACGTTCCATCCATCAACGGACCGAACAGCTCGGGACTCATGCGCTCGCAATATGTCACTCCCAACCGTGTAGTTGCTTCCATCAACTGGCGCGTACATTTGAATAAGAAGACATCTTCAAACTTCAGTCTCTTTTATAGCGGATATTCATCCAGTGGTTATAGTTTTATGTACTCTAATGATATGAATGGCGATGGTGTAACCAATGATCTTATTTATATCCCGAAGACTAAAGATGAAATCAAGTTCACGAGTGCCGAAGATGCAGATGCTTTCTGGAAGTTTGTGAATCAAGACCCTTATCTGAAGAAGCATAAAGGCGAATATGCCGAAGCTTATTCGGCACGTGCTCCCTGGGTACACCGCTTTGATTTCCGTTGGAGTCGCGACTTCTTCGTGAAGATTGGCAAAACTAAGAATACGCTGCAACTCAGCCTGGATATCCTGAATATAGGTAACTTGCTGAACAGCAAATGGGGTGTAACGAAAAACATGTCCGGCGCTAATGGTGGACGAATTCTGACCTATAAGGGTAAGGATGAGAGCAACACTCCTATTTTCTCTATGTACAAAGACAGTGACGGTAATTATCCTACCGGAAGCTTCACCCGAAACCTGAATTACAGCGAATGTTGGAAGCTTCAGATCGGTCTGCGATACGTATTCAATTAAAGCTTCAGAACGTATATTTATCAAAAAAAGAAAAGGTGCAACCGGTATATTTCGGTTGCACCTTTTTGCATTTATAAGATCTTAAAGGAGAGAGAGAATTTTATTTGTTTTTTCTCCAGAGTTTACTCATATCTTCCAGAGTCTTACCCTTCGTTTCGGGTACCCAACGCCAAACGAAGAAGGCAGCTGCAACACAGATGATGCCATACAAACTGTATGCGAACATCGGACTGAAGTCGTACAGTGCCGGGAATGTAGAGGATATGATATAGTTGAAAATCCATTGGAAAGCTACTGCAATAGCTACAGCTTTGCCACGGATGGTATTCGGGAAGATTTCTGAAATCAATACCCAGCAAATCGGTCCCCATGACATCATGAAGAATGCTGCGTATACAATTACGGAAAGTACCGGAACGATACCCTTGATACCCATGCTGTCGCACATTGCCACTGCAAATGCACCTACTGCCATACCGATAGAACCGATAATCAGCAACGGCTTGCGTCCGAAACGGTCTACAGTAAAGATAGCTACAAGCGTAAATACAATGTTTACAATACCCATGATAACAGTTTGCATCATACCACCACCTTCAGCACCTGCGTTTTCAAAAATGCGCGGAGCATAGTAGAGTACGGCATTGATACCGATGGCTTGCTGGAATACGGAAAGCAAAATACCGATAACGATAACTGCCACACCATAAGAGAACAGTTTCTCTGTCTTTTCCTTGGAAGTAGCCTTGATTTCTGCCAGAATTTCTTTTGCTTTGTTTGCACCATTCACCTTCTCCAGGATAGAGTATGCCTTTTCGTCCTGATGTACCAGCACCAGATAACGCGGGGTTTTCGGTACGAAGAAAAGAAGGAAGCCGAATAATGCAGCCGGGAATGCTTCCGAGCCGAACATATAACGCCAGCCGGTTTGTACACTCCACATATCCGAAGCGGCGTTCACTGACAATATACCTTCAGCACTCTTGTCGATAATAGGATTTGTGTGGTCGCCCATAATCAGGAAGTTGACGAAGTAAACCACCAACATACCGAAGATAATGGCAAACTGGTTACAAGATACCAGCGTTCCACGAATATTAGAGGGTGCAATTTCTGCGATGTACATCGGACATACGGCAGAGGCAAGACCTACCCCGATACCGCCCAATACGCGATACAAATTGAATGCGATGAGCAATTCCATGTTTGGCTCACCGTAGTTGAAGAATAAAAATTCGGGATAGTAAGAACCCAATGCAGACAGGAAGAACAGCACGGATGCCAGTCTCAGAGAGTTGCGTCGTCCCAAGCGGGAAGCGAAGAAACCGGAAAGAGCACCACCGATCACACAGCCGATAAGTGCACTGGAAGAAGTGATACCGTGCATCACCTTGTCATATTGGAAATCCGTAGCCATCAGGAAGAAAGCTTCCAAGCCCTTCTCCGCACCCGAGATTACCGCCGTATCGTAACCGAACAGCAGGCCTCCCAGAATGGCAACGGTTGTAATAGAATACAGGTAGAGTTTACTACCATTGTTAGCATCATTCATGATAAAAAAGATTAGGTTGATAAATGAGTAAAAAGTGATAAAGAGATAAGGTGGTAGAGTGCCCTCACCCTACCACCTTATTATATTAGCAATACATATTCACGATTGCTTCATACAATTCTTGCTTACCGCTGGTTTGTTTCGGTTCGCCGTTAGCTTTCGCATAAGCTACAACATCTTCCAAAGACAATTTGCCTTCTTCGAATTCCTTACCCTTGCCACCGTCGAATGATGCGTAACGGTCAGCCAACATCTTCTTGTAAGGAGATTCTTCCAGTAATTTAGCTGCACTTTCCAGAGCACGTGCCATAGCGTCCATACCTGCAATGTGAGCGATGAAGATATCTTCCAGATCGGTAGAGTTACGACGAGTCTTAGCGTCGAAGTTAGTACCGCCATTGCCCAAACCACCGTTGCGGATGATCTGCATCATAGCCTGAGTCAATTCGTAGTTATCGATAGGGAATTGGTCAGTATCCCAACCGTTCTGGTAGTCACCACGGTTAGCATCGATAGAACCCAACATGCCGTTGTCAACAGCTACAGCCAATTCGTGTTCGAAAGTATGGCCGGCCAAAGTTGCATGGTTAACCTCAATGTTTACTTTGAAATCCTTATCCAGACCGTGAGCTTTCAGGAAGCCGATCACTGTTTCAGTATCTACGTCATACTGATGTTTGGTCGGTTCCATCGGTTTCGGTTCAATCAGGAAAGTACCTTTGAAGCCACGAGCACGTGCATAGTCACGAGCGATAGTCAACATCTTTGCAAGGTGTTCTTTTTCACGTTTCTGGTCAGTGTTCAGCAAAGACATGTAACCTTCGCGACCGCCCCAGAACACATAGTTTGAACCACCCAGTTCGATAGTAGCGTCAATAGCGTTCTTGATCTGAACAGCAGCGCGTGCTACAACGTCGAAATCAGGATTGGTAGCAGCACCGTTCATATAACGTGCATGACCGAATACGTTAGCAGTACCCCACAACAACTTGATACCGGTTTCAGCCTGTTTTTCTTTTGCATAAGCTACGATAGCTTTCAAGTTAGCTTCATATTCTTCGATGCTTGCACCTTCAGAAATCAGGTCTACATCGTGGAAGCAATAGTATTCGATACCCATCTTCTGCATGAATTCGAAACCTGCATCCAATTTATTTTTAGCTGCTTGCAAAGCGTCAGAGTCACCATTCCAAGGGAATTGTTTCGTTCCGCCACCGAATTGGTCACCACCTTCTGCGCAGAGAGTGTGCCACCAAGCCATAGCAAACTTCAACCAATCTTTCATCTTCTTACCCATGATTACCTTCTCAGCATCGTAGTAACGATATGCCATCGGGTTCATACTCTCTTTACCTTCGAATTTAATCTTTCCTATTCCGGGAAAATACTCTTTTGTTGCCATAATTTTAATTGAATTTTAAAGGGTTAATTATGTTTTGATTGTTAACTGTACTATTCTAATTCCCCTCGTTTTCAGAGGAGAGTTAAGTTAGCATTATTTTGCCATTGATTTTTCCAAACGATGTTTCCAGCGTGCATAAGCATCTGCATATTCCTGGCGCTTAGCCTGATTAGGCTCGATAACATCCAGTTTTTCCAGCGTTGCGAATGCTTCGTTATTATCTTTATAGATACCTGCACCGATACCCGCTCCCTTGGCTGCACCTACCGAACCATCCGTATCGTACAGTTCGATTACAGCTCCCGTCACACCTGCCAGCGTATCGCGGAAGATGGAGCTAAGGAACATATTTGCATGGCCTGCATGGATTTTCTGTACAGGGATGCCCATACCTTCCATAATATCTATACCATACTTGAATGAGAATACAATGCCTTCCTGAGCTGCACGCACAATGTGTTGTTTGCCATGCAGATTGAAGTTCAAGCCACGGATAGAGCAGTTGATCTCTTTGTTTTCGAGCATACGTTCCGCACCGTTACCGAAGGGCAGAATACTGATACCTGCACTACCGATAGGAGCTTGTGATGCCAGTACATTCATTTCATTGTAAGAGATGCCTTCGGGAGCAATCGTACGTTTCACCCAAGAATTAAGAATACCCGTACCATTGATGCAAAGCAATACCCCCAGACGGGTTTGTTCGTCCGTGTGGTTTACGTGAGCGAATGTATTTACGCGTGATTTCGGATCATAGTTCACTTCACCGTTCACACCATATACAACGCCCGAAGTGCCTGCTGTAGAGGCGATTTCTCCCGGATTGAATACATTCAGTGAAAGAGCGTTATTCGGTTGGTCACCTGCACGATATGTGATCGGTGTACCTTCCTTTAATCCCAATTCTTTTGCTGCGGCAGCATTCACACGTCCTTGTTCGGAGAATGTGGGTTTGATGTCCGCAATCAGAGAGTTATCGAAACCATAATAATCCATCAGGAAGTCGGCTACACGATTGTTTTTGAAATCCCAGAACATACCTTCCGAAAGTCCGGAAACTGTGGTACAGATTTCACCGCTCAACTTCATGGCGATGTAATCACCCGGCAACATAATCTTATAAATCCGTTCGTAGATGGCCGGTTCGTTTTCCTTTATCCATGCCAGTTTAGAGGCAGTGAAGTTACCCGGAGAGTTCAACAGATGTGAGAGGCATTTCTCTTCTCCCAGTGTTTCGAAAGCTTTCTGTCCGTAAGGCACAGCACGCGAGTCACACCAGATTATGGAAGGACGCAGCACATTCTGGTCTTTGTCCACACATACCAATCCATGCATCTGATAAGAGATACCGATTGCCTTGATTTCACCTGCGTTTGCACCCGATTCATTCATAACAGCCTGTGTGGCAAGTTTTAGATTTTCCCACCAGCTTTCGGGATTTTGTTCCGCCCAACCCGGTTTTACTGCAATGATTGCCGCCTCTGTCTTCGGGAAGAAAGCAGAAGATACACATTTGCCGGTTTCGGCGTTTACCAGGCTCGCTTTTACGGACGAGCTTCCAATGTCATAGCCTAATAAATACATGGTATTAATTATGAGTTTTGATTTATGAATTATTTTATTAATACTTATCTTCTTACCTTATTATATATCTTCTTATCGAATCGATAATAGCGTGCGGCACGGTGGGCAACTCCCTGTTGTTTTTCCTCCAATGGAACAACATATTCCATCATCGCTATTTTCTTATGGAAGTTCCGCACGTCAATAGGCTTGCTATATATCAATTCATATAAAGTACGCAGTTGTGATGCCGTAAACTTACGGGGAAGCAGATCGAACAAGGCTGACGGATTAATCTCCACGTACTGGCGGATATATACCAGTGCTTCTTTAATAATCAGATTATGGTCGAAAGCCAATGCCTTAATATCTTGCAGTGCCACCCAATATGCTTCGAAATCAGCCAGATTCCGACTCAGTGCCCGATCTATCTTCACCAATGACAGGTAAGCAATTGTAACGATACGCTCCACCTTCGATTGCATGGCGCGTTCCAGCCAATGAATGTCTTTCGGGTCTTTCGTCCTATTCTTAGAACCGAATGCCTTGAATTGCATCAGATTGACGTTCTTCAAACCCGTTAGTTCGTTCAACACACGCTGGGCAGCTTCGTCCAAATCTTCATCCATATAGATCAGACTTCCGGGAAGCTTCATATCGTGAAAAATTTCACCTTGCTCCTCACCTACACGTTTTATCAACAGAACTTTTAATTGTTCTCCGTCAAAGCCAATCACTACACAGTCTACTGATATATGATTGTTCGCTAATGGGGTTTTATGTTCCATGTTTTGCATAATATCCATGTTTAAGCGCTGCAAATATAAACAGGTTTTTTGAATATACAAGCGCAGAAAAATTAATTTCTATTATGTTATAAAGCACTATTTTTCAATATGATAGATATCGTATATTTTACAATATCAAAATATGGCCTTATCGTTGAAAGTACAATATGTATTGTTGATAAACGGAAGAATCAGGTAATTGTAGGAAGTACAATAAGAGTGAAGTGCTTTATTTTTAAGGATTTTAGTATACCGGAAGATTAAAAAGACAAGTACCTCTTATTGTATTTTAGTTGAAGTGCTATAAAAAGATTTTTTTCTCATCTATCCCTCTGCTTCCCAATAAACTCCCTTCTCCGAACGGAGGGAGTTAAAATAGCTTATTGCACAAAAATCCTTCGTTTGTGCGGTCAATATCAGAAAAAGCTATACCTTTGCACCACTTTTTTTAATTAACTACTAAAACAAGAACAGTATGAAAGCATTTGTATTTCCGGGTCAAGGTGCCCAATTCGTAGGAATGGGAAAAGACTTGTATGAAAACTCCGCTTTAGCAAAAGAATTGTTTGAAAAAGCCAATGATATCCTGGGATATCGCATTACGGATATTATGTTCAACGGTACGGACGAAGACCTGCGTCAAACGAAGGTAACTCAACCTGCTGTATTCCTCCACTCCGTTATCTCCGCACTTTGTATGGGTGATGATTTTAAACCTGAGATGACTGCCGGTCACTCATTGGGCGAATTCTCTGCTCTGGTTGCTGCCGGTGCATTGAGTTTCGAAGATGGATTGAAACTGGTTTATGCCCGTGCCATGGCTATGCAGAAAGCTTGCGAAGCACAGCCCTCTACAATGGCGGCTATCATTGCCCTCTCCGATGAAAAAGTAGAAGAAATCTGCGAGCAAGTAACCGCTGAAGGCGAAGTTTGCGTTGCAGCCAACTATAACTGCCCGGGACAGATCGTAATTTCCGGCTCTATCGAAGGCATCAACAAGGCATGCGAACTGATGAAAGCTGCCGGAGCAAAACGCGCTTTGCCTTTGAAGGTAGGCGGCGCTTTCCACTCTCCGCTGATGAATCCTGCAAAAGTTGAATTGGAAGCGGCTATCAACGCTACTGAAATCCACGCTCCCAAATGCCCGGTTTATCAGAATGTAGATGCATTGCCTCACACTGATCCGGAAGAGATCAAGAAGAATCTCGTAGCTCAGTTGACAGCTTCTGTACGTTGGACACAGACTGTTAAGAATATGGTTGCTGATGGTGCTACCGACTTCACAGAATGTGGCCCAGGTGCTGTACTGCAAGGTCTGATCAAGAAGATTGCACCGGAGGTATCTGCTCACGGTATTGCATAATCCGGAAGGATATACATCGTTATAAAACATATAAAGGACTGCTTTTTCACAAGAGCAGTCTTTTTTTATATTCAGTAAAACGAAAAATATAGAGCACTGGGGGCAGATATTTTTGATCTTACCATCGCTGTTACGGCCTTTGGTATCGATTCCGTATTGATGTAAGTATTTCATTTTCAGTTGAATTATTTTTAAGTTTATTTTCAGTTGAATGTTTTCCAATGCTGAGGTTCAACGTCCGCAATGCCACACTTCGCGGGTGTCGATGCCACACTTGGACGACCGTAAAGTGTGGCGTTTACCCTGTTCAGGTGTGGCATTTGGAGGGCTCGGGTTGCAGACTCTGTCCTTCCATTCGCTGCCTTCTGTTAGGTTGCCTATCAGTTCCCGCCAAGAGCGGAAAGAGGGCATGGCATTTTGCATAGCTTGTACTTCTCCTTCGTCGCCGTTCTTTTTAACGACGAAGTCGTTTTTTCTACTCTCATCTACTCTGCTCTTATCTTATCTTCTCTACTCTTACGCGCGCGAAGGTGGGTTTTCTACTTTCATTACTGATATTCAGATTGTTATCATTGTATTGTTTCTCTTTGTTTTTGCAAAGAGTTTCCAAGTTGTTTGGTAGTTCTTTGTCAGTTGTTTGGTAGTTATCTATCAGTTTCCATGCCATTTTTTGTGGATGAGTTGTAGTTCTATTGATAGCATACAGATACGTTCCGAACCCTCTTCCTCCTTCGTGGTCGATGAGTGCGGATAACCTTTTGTCGTTCGACAGGTCGTTTGGGTGTTTAAACCATGCTATTTTTTTCATGCTTAATGAGTTGGTTATTTTTAAGTTTTCATTCAGGAAGGATAGAAGGGCTTTATAGTGTGGGGGAAAGCTGTTCAGCAGTTGTATCGTTCTTAAATATGGTACGAAATTACATATTATTATTGATATATAAAAACGCACAAATGTAGGGTTCGCAAGGGATGAATCGCCTTTGTAGGTGTTGTCGGGGCTTTTGGGGATTCGTTATGGGGTGTAATCCCTACAAATGTATTTTTGCACATTTTTTTATATAAAAATAAAGAATGCCCGTAGTTCTCCGGATCGGATATTAGCAAAAATGAAGAGACGTGGGAACTGCTTCAATTTCTTATCTGCACATTTGTTTTTCACGCTTAGGGAAGTATTCTGTAAGGCATTGCAAGGGTAAACATTTTTCTGATTATTTGCAAATATATTTCTTTTTGCATTCAATGCCTTTTTCCTTTTATCATCACAAAAACGAAGGTTTCTATGGTTATCATTAGAAATATCACAGTTTTTTGCTAAGTTTGTTTCTTCCTATAAATAAACAGAATAGATGGAGAAAATCGATGAATACAGAAACATCCTTGCAATGCCTCTTTGCAAACTATCAATAGATAAACTGGTGCAGGAAATATGCCTGCATCCGGAATACCTTAAAGATATATACCAGTTGATTTCCGATGATAAAATTGTCGTTTCATGGCGGGCTATATGGGCATGTGAGAAAGTGAGTGAGAAACATCCCGGTTGGTTTGTTCCATTGCTGGATGATATTATTCAGCGATTATTAGTCTGCAAACATAATGGTTCCAAACGGTTGTTGCTGTCTATATTATATAATGTACCTACATCTGATCCTGTCTCTGTCGATTTGCTAAATTATTGCCTAGATCATATGTTGGCGCCACAAGAAAGTATTGGTGTGCAGGCGTTGTCTATCAGAATGGCTTACCAGCTTTGCAAGTCTGAGCCGGAACTTTTGAAAGAGCTACAACTCATATTAGAGAATGCAGATACCGAATATTATTCCACGGGCGTTAAAACTACCATACGGAATATCCTGAAAAAGATAAATAAATAAGTTCCCGTTTCTACATCCTTTTTTCACTCCTGATTTGATGAGCAACACATTTACTGGGTATGCACAATTTTTCTGTAATCCCCATCACTTTTCTTCTTAAACCCATTACTTAGCAATACCTTTATTGAAACTGCGTTTTCTTCCGAAGGGTCTGCTGCTATTTCACGTCCTCCCAATTCAATGATCTTCTCTTCCAACTTCCAGATAATCATTTTACCGATGCCTCTATTCAGATACTCTTCTTCACCAATCAAATATCCGATCTCGTAAGTATGGTTCTTTTCGGGGATGTCTCCATACAAACTCTCAAAGTCGTGCCCTTCTTCCTCCAAGTCTTTCAAGAAAAAACAATCGGCAAAAAGACAATACCCAATCTTCTTATCTTTGTAGTAAACAATAAAATGTCTTATGAAGCCATACTTACCATTTCTGTTGTTTACCTCATCCAGCCAGGCCTCTCTTTGTTCTTCCCCATCCGGACACAGCCACTTATAGATATAATCTTTACTCAACCACCTGTCAAACAACGGTATATCTTCGTCAAGCAAAGGCTTTAATACAATTCCATCCTTATCGAACATAAGCTTATTGAAGTCATTTTCATGTTTATTCAACCCGATTTCCTTTCACATCTATAAAGAAAGTTTCGCCGTTCAGCTTCACCTTTGCTTTACCATCTTTATTAAAATAGCGGGCGTCATCATATATAAAAGGAATAACCTCTTTCCCTACCTGATCTATAAAGCCGCATTTGCCCTCCATGCATACTGCTGCCAGCCCGGTTTTGGTAAAAGACCATGCAGGATTATATATACATGGAATCACTTCCTTCCCCGTTTTATCCACATAACCCCACCAACCATTCTGCCTGACTAATGCCAATCCTACAGAAAAGGCATGGGCATAGTCATAGATAAACGGCACGACTTCTTCGCCTGTTACTGCATCTATAAAGCCCCATTTACCATTATATTCCGTTGGTACTAATTTTTGTACTTTCATTTTTTGAGTATCCATAATTGCTGTAATCCGTTAAACTTTGAATTGATAAACAAGAAATAGTTCAGAGGAATGAACTTACCCATATTGCGGAACATTCAGAATCAGCATACAGAGTATGCTCAGTGACAAAGATAAAGATAAAAAGCGAGAATAAAACACCGGTTAAGAAGAAAGCTTGTGAAACGAAGCGCAATCAGAAAGAAAAAACAGATTTCAAAAGAATAATTCTCCGCTTTATGCTATTTTTGCAGAAAGCGCTTAAAAAGTATTCTTATGGATTATAAAATAAATGCCCCGACCGATGGAGATGAGATGATATTCAGACATGCGGATATCTTTTTCAGTTGTTTCTACAATGACGAAAATCATTGCGTACATCAATCCCGCGAGCACGCCATGAACTATGTTTATTCAGGCGAAATGCTCATTGATGACGGGAACAAAATCACCCATGTACAGAAAGGCGAGTGTGTGTTTATCCGGCGCGACCACCGAGTTACGCTGACTAAGAAACCACTCGACGGCGAGCAGTATTGCGGTATTTTTCTGATGTTTACACGGCGTTTCTTGCGCGAGATGTTTCAGCGACTTCCTTCGGATAAAGCGCTGGACAATGTGTCCAAAGTCCGTTCAAGCGTGATAAAATTGCCTATCAGTATGGAAATTGACAGCCTGTTCACTTCGATGACTCCTTACTTCAACCAGAAGCTCCGGGCACAGGACGATTTCATGAATTTGAAATTGCAGGAGGGACTGCTGGCGTTGCTACATATCGACGAACGCTTTTATCCTACACTCTTTGATTTTAACGAACCTTGGAAAATTGACATCCTGGAATTCATGGAACAAAATTATATGTACGATTTCAGTATGGAAGATTTAGCCACGTTTACAGGACGCAGTCTGGCTACATTCAAACGGGATTTCAAGAAGATTAGCACCCTTACTCCGCAAAAATGGCTGATTCACAAACGCCTCGAAGCGGCCTACGAGAAAATGAAAACCGGCACACGGAAAGTACAGGACGTTTATCTGGAAGTAGGATTCAAGAATCCATCCCACTTTGCTACGGCTTTTAAAAAGCAATTCGGCGTCTCTCCCACCGCTATCTCCCAATAAATTTCCGTGAGTTGCGATTGATATAGTAAATTGAGCTTCTGAGAAAGATTCTTTGAGCCTCGCAGCAAATCCGCTGCGGGGCTTTTGCGTTAACTTTGCATTGTTGAATCAAAAGACAAAAAACAATGAAAAAAGTAATAATGCTAATCATGCCTCTGATGCTGACAGTTGTTAGTGTTCAGGCACAAAATCAAAAAGAAATGAAAGGTAGTAATATTAAAACACAGGAGTTAGTTCTCACGCAGGAATGGGACAAGACTTTCCCACAGTCCAACAAAGTGAATCACCGTAAAGTGACGTTTGTCAACCGCTATGGAATTACATTGGCGGCAGATCTCTATGAACCGAAAGATGCGAAAGGCGCATTGGCAGCCATTGCAGTAAGTGGTCCTTTCGGTGCCGTAAAGGAGCAGTCCAGCGGATTATATGCGCAAACAATGGCTGAACAAGGTTTCCTTACTATCGCCTTCGATCCCTCATTTACCGGTGAGAGTGGTGGCGAACCTCGTCGGGTTGCTTCACCGGATATCAACACGGAAGATTTTCAGGCTGCTGTCGATTTTCTCTCCACCCAGCCGAATGTTGACCCGGAACGTATCGGTATTATCGGCATTTGCGGATGGGGCGGTCTGGCACTTAATGCAGCTGCTATCGACACACGCATCAAGGCTACTATTGCCTCTACAATGTACAACATGAACCGCGTAAATGCAAATGGCTATTTTGATGCCGACAACAATGAAAACGCCCGTTACGAGAAACGCAAGCAACTCAATGCACAGCGTACCAAAGAGTATGCCCAAGGCTATTATGAACAAGGCGGTGGCGTGGTCGATCCGTTGCCAGCCGATGCACCTCAGTTTGTGAAGGATTATTACGATTATTATAAGACACAGCGCGGTTATCACAAACGTTCGGGCAATTCCAACGATGGATGGACAGTCACCGGCCCAATGTCATTCCTGAATCAGCCCATTCTTGCTTATAGCAAAGAAATCCGCTCTGCCGTACTGATTATGCATGGTGAAAAAGCACATTCCCGCTATTTCAGTGAAGACGCCTACCGCGATATGACCTCTTACACCAACTATCGTGACAATAAGGAACTTCTTATCATTCCAGGTGCCTCACACACCGACCTTTACGACGGTGGAGGAAAAAATGCCATTCCATTCGATAAATTGGCGGCATTCTTCAACGAGAATCTGAAATAAGAAAATCCGGGAAACGTGGAAGATGATTTCCATCGTAAAATAGCTTACTGAAATTTGGCACGCCGTTGTGAATCAACTATATTTGTACATTCATTATAAGTACTATAATTATGCAAGATTTTGTAAACGGACGCTGTGGTTGGTGCGGAACTGACGAACTGTATGTGAAATACCACGATCAAGAGTGGGGAAATTTAGTGACCGACGACAAGACGCTGTTCGAGTTTCTTGTGCTGGAGAGTGCCCAGGCCGGATTAAGTTGGATAACCATCCTCAAAAAACGTGAGGGATATCGCAAAGCCTTTTGTGGTTTCGATGCCGAACAGGTAGCGCAAATGACCGATGAAGATGTCGAACGGTTGATGCACTTTGATGGCATTGTAAAGAACCGTCTGAAAATCAAATCGACCATTACAAATGCAAGGTTATTCCTTGCCATACAAAAGGAGTTCGGTAGTTTCTATGAATATACCCTGTCGTTCTTTCCCGGCAGAAAGCCGATTATCAATACCTTTCAATCCTTGAGTGAGATTCCGGTATCATCTCCCGAATCCGATGCCATGAGCAAGGATATGAAAAAACGAGGATTCAAGTTTTTCGGATCTACCATCTGCTACGCCCACTTGCAGGCTGCGGGATTCGTCAACGATCATCTGGCGGACTGTATCTGTCGAAAAGGATAAATGACAGTATAACTTCATATAAAGTAAAAGGCGGTATTTCCTCGCATGGATTTACCGCCTTTTCGTTTTACTTCTTTATTCCCAAAATACTTCTTGCTTTCTCTTCACTGGAGATAAAATCGAGTGCATTGATTATCTCGTCATAATTTTCCCGGTCGGAGATATTCGGAGCTAAGATTTTCAGGACTTCCAGTTTGTCATCATCAAACCGGTATATCGACATCATCCGCACACACTGTTTGCAACTTAATCCCCTGTTACCGATTCCGGCTTCCAGCAAATCCAGTTGATCGTCTTTGAAAGGTTTGCTCTTCACTTTGTTGTAAAGAGACAGGAAATCCCTTTCGTTCATCCCTCTTCCACCACTAACATGCGGACGGGAAGGGGCTTCTCCACCAATTTCCACAGACGGATAAACCGCTACAGGAGGATTGGTATACTTCTCGTAAGAATCCATATAAGTCACTTTTCCATCCACAAATCCAAGGTCGATGATCGTTATACCGGGAGCTCCGGAAATACTTTTCTCATATCTCCATCCTTCCACTTCGTGATCGAAGCTACGGTGCATTGGCTGTCCCAATATGGATGTGATCTCCTCTTTGGTCATCCCTTTCTGAATTTTCATCAGGGTATTACTGTCAATCCCTAAAATCATGGCACAACTACCCATACAGATTGCAAATACCAGTAGCGCTAATGTCAGTTTTATTGTTTTCATTGTATATATTGTTTTTAGTTTTTATGTTGCTACAAATATAAGTGGAGAAAAACATATAATATTATCTTTTTCCCTATTATTTAGGGAGATTTCCCTATTTTGCCAGTATTCTTTTTTTCGTTAGCATCAGCTTTGCCACCTTGTTTGTATTCACAGGGGGAGACGCCTTTATGACGCTTAAAAGTCCGGTTGAAATATGGTACATTGTTAAAGCCAACATTATAGCAGATTTCTGAAACCGTCATCCTCTTCTGCCTCAAAAGCTGGCAGGCTAAACTTATACGATACTCGTTCAGATAAGTGACAAAAGTCTTTCCGGTAGCTTTCTTGAAGAATATACAGAAAGAAGCCCGGTTCATGCCTACATACCGTGCCACATCATCGAGCGTAATGTCCCGCTTTGCATTGCAGATAACGTATGTCTGGATCTGATTCATACGCTTCGTTTCTTTGTCAATCCTCTGATATTTACCTACCACGTGCTCACTGCCGCTATCTGCCATTATCAGGATAAGCTTTATCATGGATGCAACTCTTTCAGCTTCACTTTGATTACACATCTCTTCCAGAAGGTCAATGATTGCCTCCGACTTTTCCTTATCGAATTTCACCGCATCATACTTCTTCTTCAACTTATCTATATGTCCGCACAGTTCCGGAAAAGTACCGGAACACCTATCGAGGAAATCATTGTCGAACGTTACAGTAATGTTCGCAATCCTGCCTTGCGCATCCGTATCATCGCCCTCAAAGTACCAGCAATGCGGAATTTCCGGCGGTATCATAACTACTTCTCCACCAAGAAAAGGTTCCGTCATGTCGCCTATCAACCTCATGCCGGAACCTACGATCACATACGAAAGCTCCCAGGTAGATTGCTGATGCAAACCTATTTGTTCATCGGGCGCAAGATGAACATTCTCGAAAGTAAAAGAACGTCTTTCAGATTGGGGCATTATACTATAATTTAATATTCTCTATTATTTTCCTCCTTATACAGGGAAATATGCAAATATAAGACAATTCTAATAAACGATAAGATAAATGCATAAACTAATTGAGGGATAACTTTGCAGGCGATATAAAACTGATAATATCAGATATCTGGATAACTTAGGTCCTGCCAGGTTTGCGAAAATATGGCAGGTTGTTTTTTAGTGTAAAAATGAATTTAATATCAAAATAATGAATACAACAACTTATTTGGCATCGAAGCCGCGCTATGAAATACTGGACGGGCTCCGCGGCGTTGCCGCAATGATTGTGGTAGCTTACCACTTGTTTGAAACTTATTCTGCGGGCCCTGTCCATCAGATTTTGAATCATGGTTATCTGGCTGTGGATTTCTTTTTTGTTCTTTCCGGTTTTGTAATAGGATATGCCTATGATGACCGCTGGGACAGGATGTCCATAAAAGATTTCTTTAAGCGACGCTTGGTACGTCTGCATCCTATGGTGATTATGGGCACGTTAATAGGAGCTGTCTTTTTCTATCTGGGCGACTGTTCCGCTTTCCCTCTGATTATGGAAACACCTTGGTGGAAAGTCCTTCTGATGGTTCTGTTGGGTTGCCTGATGATTCCCACACCAGTTTCATGGGACATACGGGGCTGGTGGGAAGTAAACTCCCTGAACGGTCCTACCTGGTCGCTCATGTGGGAGTATATAGCAAACATTCTTTATGCTTTGTTTATCCGCCATTTCTCTAAAATCGCCTTGGGAATCTTTGTCGCCCTGGCAGCGTTGCTGACTATCGACATAGCATTCAATATAGATACTTTTGGTCTGTTGGCCACAAGAGAAGCGGCTGCATATACCTTTATCGGCGGATGGAGCCTTACTCCCGATCAACTCTACATCGGTATATCCCGACTGCTTTATCCTTTCTTCGTGGGGCTACTGCTTTCGCGCGTCAACAAACTGATAAAGATAAAAAGAGGATTTTACTGGTGCTCATTGCTGATAGCTGCCATTTTAGTTATGCCCCGCATCGGCGGTACGGAAGCCATGTGGATGAACGGTGCTTACGAAGCTTTTTGTGTACTTATTATGTTCCCTTTAATAGTAGCGATGGGAGCAGGCAGCAATGTGACGGGAAAACGTTCCGTAGCCATCTGCCAATTTCTCGGAGAGATCTCCTACCCTCTTTATATCACACATTTTCCGCTGATTTATATGCAGATAGCCTGGGCACGGAATCATCCGGACGCACCTTTAGGAATGCATGTTTTGCTTGCAGTTTCCATCTTCATTTTATCCATCGCTATCGCATATGCTTGCCTTAAACTGTATGACGAACCGGTACGTGAATGGCTGAAAAGGCGTTTTTTGATGAAAAAAAGGTAAAATACCTCTATGCTAAGTAGCATTTTCTTGTAATTTGCAAAATCAGCAATCGGGATTTATAAGTAATGCGGATAGGAAACACCTATCCGCATTATCCAATATCAACTTCCAATAGCTGAAGAATATCTTATGTTGTAACTTCATGTACTTTTTTATGTGGCTATCTTCCTCCCACAGCATGGTATAAATCAATTACTCCTTGTATTTCCTCAAATTTATCTTGAGCCTGCGTTAATTCCGCTTCCAGTAGTCTCTGACGTGCAGTCAATACTTCAAGATAATTAATGGAAGTATGTTGCATCAGTAATTCGGTTTTGCGCACGGCTTCTTGCAAGGTCATGATTTGTTGATTGACATAATCCATCCGAATGCGGGCAGATTGCCAACGTGTCAAAGCATTGTTTACTTCTTTTCCAGCATCTAACAGGGATTGCTGGAATAGAAGAAGAGCTTCTTCCTGGCGAGCTTTTGCCTGACGCAGGTTAGCTATATTCGTTCCCTTATTGAACAGAGGTTGCATAAGCGAGCCTACCGCACTGAACAACCAACTTCCGGGATTGACTACAACACCGCCGACATTGTTCGTCCATCCGGTAGAGCCGGAAAGAGTAAGGCTCGGATAAAAAGCGGAACGGGCGGCATTGGTAGCATAATATGCTTGTGCCAGATTCCATTCCGCTTGTCTCACATCAGGACGGTTGGCAAGCAGCTGTATGGGAAGTCCGGCAGAAAGTGTGTCGGGAAACTGTTGCTTTTGCAGTGCTCCCCGCATGATGTCATGTGATGTATCGGCCAGTAATGCTGAAAGTACGTTCTCTGTTTCACGTATACTTTTCCGTATGGACACCACAGACGCTTCCAATGCCAAACGGTTCGCTTTGGCCTGAAGTACCGCTGCATCGTTGGATTTTCCAGCCCGTTTCAACGCCTCGATAGAGTGTTCTGTCTCTTTCCAAGTAATCAACGTCTGTTCACTGATGATGAGTTGGCGGTCGAGCATCAGCAACATATAATAACTATTGGCGATTGTGGCTATAAGCTGTGTTTCTACCGCCTGCCTGTAAGCCCGACTTCCTTCGAGAGCGGCAAGCGCCTCTCGTTTGGCATTGGTTACTTTTCCAAACAAATCTATTTCCCAGCTTGCGGAAGCGGCAAGATTATATGTCTTTATCGCTTTCGCTCCCTCTGTACCACTGATACTGCCATCCGGAGTCAGTACTACCGATGGCAGATAAGAAAGTCGTGCATTCATTAACACCGCTTCTGCAGCTTTCACCCGTATATGGGCTACACGCAAATTCGTATTTCGTTCCAACCCTTTCTCAATCAAGGCTTGCAAATTTTTGTCCGAGAATAAATTCCGCCAGCCGAGAGTAGCTATTGAAGCAGTGTCTCTTGTTTCCTCCAAGTCTCGGTATAATCCTTCGGTCTGAACTTCAGGACGGGAATAAGGTTTATATATGGAGCATCCCGTCATCAGACAAACTGCCCATAACAATATGAATGTATAATATGCAAATTTCATCTTCATTCTTTTATCTTAAGGTTCTCCAATTCCGTTTGTATCGCCCAATCCGCATCTTTACATGAAGTCTGTGCAGGTCTGATTTTTTCTTGTAAATACTGAAAGACAATGAAAAGGACGGGAACAAATAGCAGCAGTGCCAATGTTCCTATCAACATACCTCCCACTACACCGGAAGCCAGAGAACGGCAACCGTTTGCACCCACACCATGTGCCATCATCAGAGGCAGCAATCCAAATATCATAGCCATGACCGTCATCAAAATCGGACGTAAACGGTCTTTTGCCGCCACATAAGCAGCTTGTAAGAGCGACATGCCCGCTTTTCGGCGTTGTACTGCATATTCAGTCTGCAAAATGGCGGTTTTGGCGAGCAATCCTATCAGCATGATGAGTCCGGTCTGCATATAGATATTATTTTCCAGACCTAAAATCTGAGCAAACAGGAAGCTTCCTAAGAATCCGCACGGAACGGACAAAATGATCGAGAAAGGAATGAGCAAACTCTCGTAAAGCGCACACAATATCAAATATATCAACACCATACAGATGGCAAAGATAATAGCCACATTATTAGTCGTCTGACTTTCCTCGCGGGAAATACCTCCAAACTCGTACGCATAATTAGCCGGAAGCAGCTTCTCTGCTGTTTCCTGTACCGCTTTCAATGCGTCCCCCGAACTGTATCCGGATGCGGGTGTTCCATTGACAGAAATGGAATTATAAAGGTTGAATCGTGACATGTCCTGTGGCCCATAGGTTTTAGTAAGCTGTACGAATTGTGCGAGAGGCGCCATTCCCTCACCCGTTCGAACGTAAATATGGTTCAAGGATTCAGGAGTAACCCGGTATGTCGGATCTGCTTGTATCTGCACACGGTACAATTTGGAGAAACGATTAAAGTTCGACACATAACCTCCTCCGTAATAACCGGAAAGAGTTTCCAGAATCTCAATAGTGGAAATACCTGCTTGTTCGCATTTGGCAGCATCTATATCAACCCAATATTGCGGGTAGTTCGTTTCAAAAGAAGAATATGCCATCTCTATCTCCGGACGTTCATTGAGAGTTGCTACGAAGTTGTCCGCCACTTCCTTGAACTTGTTCAGATCGCCTGAAACCTTGTCTTGCAGATAAAGTTCGAAACCGCTTCCCATCCCGTAGCCCGGTATCATTGGAGGAGTCACGGCAAAAAGTTGCATATCCGGTACACCGGGAGCGAAAGCATAGATACTGTCTATGATTTCCCTTGCCGATTGTCCTTTTCCCTTTCTCTCGTCCCAGTGTTTAAGAGAAAGAAATGACATTCCCATAGATGAACCTGCGCCACTGAAGGAATATCCCACGATGTTGGCGTTATAGTCAATGCCGGATATCCGGTTTATGTTCCGGTTTACTTCTTGCATGATACGCCGGTTTTCAGCCATCGAAGTTCCGGGCTTGGCATTCATACTAATCATTACCGAACCTGTGTCCTCATCGGGAACAAGTCCGGTTTTGGTGGTACGCACCAAAAAGACAAGCAATATCATCGACACCGCCAGCGTTCCCCACATCAGCCATTTACGCTTGACAAGGAACAGAACAGAGCGCATATATCGGGAAGTTATCGCATCGAAAGCCGCATTGAACGCTGTACGGAAACGAGCGGCAAAATTGTTCTTCGTATTCCCTTGCTCATCCTTGTAAGGATGAAGCAGCAAAGCGCACAAGGCAGGTGAAAGGGTAAATGCATTGATCGCTGAAATACCCACAGCTACGGCCATCGTGATGCCGAATTGCTTGTAGAATTCTCCGGATGTACCTCCCATCATGGAAACGGGAATAAACACGGCCATGAATATCAGCGTAGAGGTCAGGATAGCCGATGCGACACTCCGCATAGCATCGTTAGTGGCCATATAGGAAGAACGATAACCTATATCGAAACGTGCTTGTACCGCTTCGACCACGATAATGGCATCATCCACTACCGTACCGATAGCAAGAACCAGTGCAAAGAGCGTGATTAAATTGACAGAAAATCCAACCACTGCCATAAAAGCAAATGTGCCAACAATGGATACCACAATGCCTATCGTCGGAATAAGGGTGGAACGAATGTCATGCAAAAACACATATACCACCAGCACTACCAGTAAGATAGCTTCCAACAATGTTTTCAATACAACCTTGATGGATGCTTTCAGAAAAATGTTCGTGTCGTTCAGAGTTACGAATTCCAGTCCTTTAGGTAAATCCTTGCCGAGCTCGTCCAGTACGGCATCTATTTCATTGATAGTTTCCGAAGCATTGGAGCCGGCCTTTTGGTAAATCATTGCCATAGCAGCCGGATGGCCATTCATCTCAGTCGAATAGTTGTAGGCTTCATCGCCCAACTCTACATCTGCCACTTCATTGAGTCGGAGAACCTCACCGCTAGGGAGGGAACGAACGACAAGTTCACCGAACTCTTCCGGAGTGGAATATCGGCCTCGGTATTTCATTGTGTACTGATAAGCGTTATCATGATTTTCCCCAAAGGCTCCCGTAGCAGCTTCAATGTTCTGCCGTTCCAGCATAGCGGTGATGTCCGAAGGGATAAGACCGTATTGCGCCATCTTATCGGGTTTCATCCAGATACGCATACTGTAATTGGAACCGAACAGCATCATATTACCCACCCCCCCGATACGCTTGATACGCGGTTCCACGTTTATCTTCATGTAGTTGTTCAGGAACTGCAAATCATATTTCCCGGTAGGGTCAAAGAGCGAGAATGTTTTCAGTTCGGCATTCTGTTGCTTCATGGTGGTAACACCGACTTTTGTCACTTCGGCAGGAAGCAAACTCAAGGCAGTGGATACACGGTTCTGTACGTTTACCGCCGCCATATCAGCATTACTTCCCTGCTTGAAATAAACATTTATCATGGCATCACCGTTATTAGAGGCCGTGGAGGTGATATAAGTCATATCTTCCACACCGTTGATGGACTCCTCCAGAGGAACTACAACCGATTTCTGTACCGTTTCGGCGTTGGCTCCCGGATAGTTGGCAAATACTTGAATAGTAGGCGGTGCAATATCAGGATACTGTTCCACAGGCAGATTCGATAAGGCGATGAATCCCATTAGTACGATCACGACAGATATGACGCCAGAAAAAACTGGGCGGTCTATAAAAAATCTTAGGTTCATAGTTTTTTATTATTTGGAGGGTTCATCTTTTCTTATATCTATCTGAATACCGTCCTGCAGAAGTCCCGTTCCTTCGGTTACAATTACGTCACCTACGGCAAGACCGGATCTGACAATATAATCTTTGCCATCATTGAGTTTTTCCACAGTCAGTTCACAGGAGTGAACACAACCATCTTCAGCTACCTTATATGCCAGAATCTTATTCTGCAATTCGGTGGTAGCCGTCTGCGGAATGACAATGACAGAATCTTCACGATGCGGAATAATGACATTACCGATTCCCCCACTTAATAATGTACGGTTGGTATTATCAAAAATACTGCGGACGGATACCGTACCGGTCTTCCGGTTGATAATGCCGCTAATGCTCTCTACGTTTCCTTGTCCATCATACAGACTACCGTCATTCAGTTGTAATCTGACCGGAGGCATTTGGCGGATTACTTCATCATGGGATCCGTATTGTCGGAGTAAGGAATGAACCCGCTTCTCGGTTATTGAAAAATAGACATACATCTCTGAATTGTCGGAAACGGAAGTTAATGGAATAGCCATCGAAGCGCTGACCAATGCGCCCTCCCGGTAAGGTAGTGTGCCGACAACTCCATTCGACGGACTTTTTACCTCCGTATAAGACAGGCTGTTCCGTGCATCCTCTTCCAAAGCCTTTGCCTGTTCCAATGTCGCTTCGGCAATGGCAAGGGCATTCTTCGCAGTGGACAGATCGTATTCTGAAACGACTTTTTCCGCAAAAAGCTGTTGCTTGCTGCGATATTCCAGACGAGCCGTCTCCACCTGCGCTTCAGCTGCATGTACATCAGCCATTGTTTTGCGCCATGCTGCACGGTAAGGCACTTGATCTATGACGAACATTACTTCACCTTTCCGAACCGTTTTCCCTTCATACACACGAAGCTCTGTTATTGTACCCGATATTTGTGGGTAGATGTCAATATCCTGCCGCCCTTGTATGGAAGCTGAATAAGACTCGTTTATTTCCACCGCCTTTGCGGCAACAGTCATCACCCGGCACAATGGCAGTGTTTCTTTCACTTCCCTGTTCTTGCACGAAGACAGGCACATTGTACATGCTAAAAGTATAACTCCAATAATTCTTTTCATTCTTTCTTCTCTTTTTTGGCGCAAAGGAAAGAATTACGGAACTGTACCGCAATAAGCAAATGCGTGAAACGTAGAAAACAGTTTCGGAAACGTAATAAATGGATTACGACATGTGGATAATGAAATATACTCTCTTTTTCATTTCCTGTATTCGATTCACACTCAATTTATATCATTTCGAGAACTATTTATGAAGCTTCGTCTCCACTTTGTTTGGAGGAAGAGGTGAAAGTCACTTATTTTGCAAATAAAAACGGATGGCAAAAACCAAGTTCGACAATATAAAAAATCGCGTGCTACTGGTAGTGATTGTATTTCTTCTCAGTTATCTGCTGACAGCATTGATCGACAAAGAATATACTACGTGGTTTTTCGGCGGCGAACTGTCGTTTGTAGATTATATGATCGATTTCGGCGTGTCGTTGCTGATAAGTTTCGTATTCGTGGAACTATCTGTCTTTTATAGCAGTTGGTCGTTTCGTCTTGTTTCATTTACGGATAAGCCGTATCTACGACTGTTTATCTGTGCTTTCCTGCTACTCTTATTTAACAACCTGACCGTTTGGTGCTTTTCTCTGTTGATAAATATATGTTTTGATGAGGGACTTGCTTTTTTTCATCAGGGGTTGTACATATTCAGTGTAATGGCGACATTCGTGTCTTATATCTATACTGATGCCCAATATATGGAATCATCCATATTAGCCGAAAGACAGAAAAAGGAGTTGGAAATAACCCTTCTGAAAGAAAAGGAACATGCCGCACAGATGCAATTGGAAGTATTGAAATCGCAAATAGACCCTCATTTCATGTTCAACAACTTCAGCATTCTTTCTGAATTGATAGTGGAAGACACTGCATTGGCTGAAAAGTTTCTGGACAACTTGTCAAAGGTGTACCGGTACGTCATCCAGAATCTGAAACGAGATACGGTAAGCATCGAAGAAGAAATCGCTTTCCTCCATTCTTATATTTACTTGATAAAAATGCGCTACGAGGACGCTGTCTGCATAGATATAGATGAAACATTAAAGCAAATCGACGGGCAGATACCTCCCGTTTGCCTACAATTATTGGTGGAAAACGCCATTAAGCACAACCGTGCATCGGCTCGACGCCCTCTCTCGATACGTGTTTTCCGTGAAGAAAATGATATTGTAGTAGAAAACGACTTACGCCCGATAGCATCCGATTTTGAATCGACGGGGATCGGCAATAAAAATATCATCGGGCGTTATCTCTTACTTTGCAAGAAAAAACCTTTTATCGAACAACGAGAAAATACCTATATTGTCAAACTGCCTATTATAAATAATACTTAATATGAATGTCTTAATTCTTGAAGATGAACAGCGAAACTTCAATCGCCTGAGACGTCAATTGGAGGAGATAGATACGACTTTTCATGTGGAAGGCCCACTGGCCAATATTCAGGAATCGGTGGAATGGCTACGAACCCATCCGACTCCGGATCTTATACTTGCGGACATACGCCTGTCCGATGGACTAAGTTTTGACGTATTGCGTCAGACGGCCATACCATCCCCAATCATCTTCACCACTGCCTATGATGAATATGCAATCCAAGCTTTTAAATATAACAGCTTCGACTACCTGCTCAAACCCATTAATTCCGAAGAATTGGCTGAAGCCATCAATAAGGTGCGTCGCCGGACTTTGTCCGACACGCATGGAGAAGATATGCGTCGGTTAGTGGAATATATGTACCGCAATAATTACCGTTATCGCGAGCGTTTCCTGTTGCCCTACCGGGATGGGTACATCTCCGTACAAGTGAAAAACATCAGCCATATCGCCTTGAAAGAACGGACGACGCTTATATTCCTGAACGATGGAGCATCCATGAACATATCTTATTCATTGGATGAACTGGAAAGCCAGCTCAATCCCGATATTTTTTTCAGGGCAAACAGGCAATATCTTTTGCACATTGACAGCATACGGAATGTAAGCAACTACTTTAACTCCAGATTAAAAATACATATGAAAAAATATCCTGATACAGAGATTATTGTAAGCAGAGAACGAGCTTCTGCTTTGAAAGAGTGGTTGGATAAATAATCATTAATGGTTGTTTTTAATCTGGTATTTGAAAAGTATAGTTGTTCATATTTCCGTTTTTTATCCTTATCTTTATCACATTAATGTGGTGAATAAGTCATCTCCGTAATGACTTGAATGCTCTAAAAATTAGTAGATCTCAATATATGAAAACAGAATTGGAAAAGTGCTTAGCCGGAGAACCGTTCAATGGCGGTGACAAAGTATTGGCAGATATGACGCTGAATGCTAAAAGATTATTGAAACAACTAAATGAAACGGATTATGCCGATACGGAACAGAGAAAGCGAATTTTTCATGATTTGTTCGGCAAGATGGGAGAACATGTTCACATCGATATTGATTTCCATTGCGAATACGGGAAGCATATTTTCATTGGTGACCAGGTTATCATCAATATGAACTGTACGTTTGTAGACAACAACATAATCGAGATAGGCGACAATGTGTTGATAGCATCCAATGTACAGATATACACAGCCACCCACTCTACCAAATTGCAAGAAAGAGTTGTGGCGGATTGGGAAGCAGGAGAAGGTATTTGCAAAACCTATGCACTCCCCGTGAGAATAAATGATGGAGCGTGGATTGGCGGTGGTGCGATAATCCTACCGGGAGTGACAATTGGGAAAAACAGTGTCATAGGTGCCGGCAGTATAGTAACCCACTCTATTCCTGATAATTGCGTAGCTGTGGGAAATCCTTGTAGGGTGATTAAACAAATTGATAATGAAGTAGTTTAACAGAACTATCACAATGTATCATTGATCTGTATTCCTCAAAGTATTTAAGCTATACTTTGAGGAATATTTTTTTGTGAAGACCTGATTTTAGAATCATTTCAACGCCTTACCATCCGAAAAAGCCTTACCCACCTTTTCGCCCACCTTCAGATAGTCGTTGTTAAACGGATCGAAGATGATGGGAGCTACTTTGGAAGCATCTACTTTTCCATTTTCATCAAGTACACGCTCGTCTACACTTACATTTACGATCTCTCCACGCAAGATGCAGGTTTCGGGATTGTAATCTTTCAGTTTGCACTCCACCGCTACGGACAGTTCGTCAATCAGCGGGGCATCCACGAACTCCGAACGGGTGGCATGGAAACCTGCACGGGCGAATTTGTCCGTTACCTTATTGCCGGAAACGATACCTACGTAATCGCAGGCAACAACTTGCCCCACTTCTGCCATACTTACTGTAAATGCTTTGCGTTTCAGGATATTCGCAGTGGTCTTGTGTCCTTCGCTGATGCAAATACTGATCTCTTTCATTTCACTGATACCGCCCCAAGCCGCATTCATAGCGTTTGGGAGTCCATTTTCATCATAAGCAGCGATGATAAACACCGGCTGCGGATAGGAAAAGGGTTTTGCTCCGTAATTCTTTCTCATACTAATTTATTTTTTAGTCCATTGTTTAATGTCTTCTTTGGTTGCACCGTTCAGCAGTTTGCCTTTCTGCCACTTTAGGTTAGAATAAGTCTTCTGCAACTCTTTTTCGGAATTGGAGATGCTGCTTCCGCCCGATGTGGCAAACAGAATCACTGTCTTACCTGAAAAATCACCACTTTCTATAAAAGTATTGATGATTCTCGGAGCTAAATTCCACCAGATGGGAAAACCAATATAAACAGTATCATAGTCCGCCAGGTTCGCCGCTTTGGAGCTTAAGGCAGGACGTGATTTGGCATCCGCCATCTCCACACTGCTGCGTGAGGACTTGTCGTGCCAATCCAGATCGGCAGAGGTGTACTTCTTCGCAGGCTGTATTTCGTAGAGAGTGCCACCTGTGACTTCAGCAACTACCTTGGCTGCTTTTTCTGTTGTTCCCGTTGCCGAGAAATAGGCAACCAATGTCTTAGAACTTTGTTTCTGTGCGATTGCCGTCAAACATAACGCCATAATCGCTACCATAAAGAATGTAAGTCTTTTCATACGATATATTATTTAGTTCAAACATAGATTACTTTTCCGTAGCAAACGCTTCGATTCGGGAAGCATATTGCAATGATACAAAATTACGGAGTATTATCCAGTATGCAGGTATATAAATTACGGAATATATAACCAATATTACGGATAAAAGAAAAGGTGGGCATGTAAAATGTAAAAGCAGATTGTCCTTTCGATTTATTTTGTAATTTTACGAGCATTCTTTCAAAAGAAGTGTAATCTATAAATTCTACTGCTATGGATCGGTATCTAAAGAAATTCTGGGGCAATCATTTTCAGTTTAATTGGAAATTAGGCGTATTTCTCATATTGTTATTCGGAATACCCCGTTTTATAATCGTGCTACAATCTTATGTGGACAGAAGTTACGGCACTGTCATGTTCGTATTTTTAAGTATGTGGATTATCCCGTTCATTCTTCTTACAAAGTATGGTCGGAAAGGCATAGGGCTTAAACGTCCCGTGCATTGGTGGAGAATAGGAGTTTCTTTCCTGTCTGGCGGAGTTATTTGCTTGGCCATATTTGGTTTATTTTCTTTTCTGTATGGACAATCTATCGAAAACGCATTTGTATATATCGGGGGAAATAATCCCAGCAGTGGTATAACAGGAGATGATAAATTACTGTACTTCACAATCGCTGTTATTCCAAGCATGATATTTAGTCCGATAGGCGAAGAATTCCTGTATCGAGGCATTATTCACGGGTGCTTTGTCCCTAAGTTCGGAGAGACAAAGGCTTCATACTTTGATTCACTGGCTTTTGCATTAACGCATGTAGCCCATTTCGGGATCGTTTATACACTGGGAACATGGTGCTTCTTACCGATTCCTGCCTTGCTTTGGGTGTTTTCAATGTTTATAGTCAGCCAGGTGTTTTTCAGATGTAAGCTGTATTGTGATTCACTTTGGGGAGCAATTGCGGCACATTCGGGATTTAATTTCGTAATGATGTATGGTATATTCTATTTGTTATAATCATACTATAAAACTCCACTGAGTGTAAAGCATATATCTGGTATTGCAGAGATTATCCGATAAAAAGAATAGTCTCTGCATTTTTTTAATGTTAAAAACACAAATGACTGTCACAATCCTCTTCGGCCCATGTCTAAATATATAAAACAGAAATCATGGAAATAGAAATCTATCATGTGGACCAAGCGATAAATGGCTCTAAAGAGGCATTAGGAGCAATCATTGAAAATATTGAAGGCCCGGTGTTTAATTTGTCATTGCGCATGCTCGGGCGGATTGAAGATGCTGAAGACGCAAAGCAAGACATTCTGATAAAGGTCATCACAAGCCTTTCTTCTTATAAAGGAAAAAGTTTATTTTCGACATGGGTGTATAAAATAGCCGTAAACCATTTAATCAATGAGAAGAATAAAGACTTCGTAAATCATCCTTTGTCTTTTGAAATCTTCGGGAGTGATATAGACAGATATGTCGCCTCTTCAGTTGACCAAACGAATCCGGCTGAGAAAAAGATTTTCTCGGAAGAGCTAAAACTGTCATGCACCAACGTTTTGCTTCAATGCTTAAATCCATTCGACAGGTTAATCTTCATTTTGGGAACCATGTTTGATGTAGACAGCCGACTGGGAAGTGAGATTACAGGATTGTCGGCTGACAACTTCAGGCAACGGCTGTCACGCTCCAGAAAAGTAATGAGTACTTTCCTGTCAGAATATTGCGAGCATGCAGGAGGCAAGAAATGCAACTGCAGGAACCGGGTAAATTATGCCCTCAGTCAACGCCGTATCGATCCTGCCCTGCCTTACTCATCATCATTGATACTGGAGAGAATCTCCACATCGAAGTCTGCCATGGAAAACATTGATGCCGCGACAGCTCTGTATTCAAACTTACTCAGACATTCTTCTAAACAGCAAGCCAAAGAATATCTTTTCAATTTGCTTAAAACAGATGATTTTTCATCATTAACTAAATAATATCTGACATGGACAAATTACTTTTCTCGGCAATTATCGGATTGGTTGCCGGAGTCATAGACATCATTCCTATGATTATGCAGAAACTTCCCCGCTACTCCACCGTTTCGGCGTTTTTCCATTACTTTTTCGTTTCAATTATTATTCTCAATGTAGACATACCTCATATTCCCTGGTGGCTGGAAGGAGGCGTTGTAGGCTTGGCACTAACTATCCCGATGCTTATTCAAGTAGGACATTCGGATAAGAAATCTTTGCCAATAATAGCATTCAATGCCGTATTATTGGGAACATTGGTTGGGCTTGCTGGACACTATATTTTAGTTTCCTAAATCTACACAGAGCAATGTAGGATTTGAGTCATCCGCCTCATTAGCTAAACCATATTGAGCCAACTTATCAGCAGAAAGCAATGTATATGCCTTGTTGTTCCGGATAAGGGAAACGGGAGTATTTACAATTGCTTTCTCATTATAAGGCATGGCGTATCCTTTTTCCGAATGAGTCAACAATTCCCCGCTATTTGTATCCCATAGTGTATAATGCCTGCTCTCATTCCAGAAGAAATCATAAAACAACAGGTCATTCACCAATAAAGCATTTTCCGCCTTGATACAATATTTCCCTTCCGTAAGCATACCTTCAAGATCACCATTCAAATCTGTCGGCATCTTTAGTTTGCCCTGATTAATGGCTACAGCGGGAATGAGTTTTTCCTTTCTGCTGGCATACAACGTATCATTAATGACGATACACACTTGGTCGTTTCTGGCTCTGAATCTGGGCACGATGTAGCCACCCGAAAAGCCCGTCACCGATTCAGCATCGAAAGGAAAGAAAGATTGTTTCATGTTCCAGTCCTTATCAAAGAAGGCTACTAAGTGCGATTTCTGATATTCTCTTTTGTAGGTTCCCCAATATCCGTTGGATACACCTATAAAGTTGGATATACTATCTTTGGGGTATTCGCTGACGAAAGTCCCGTCCGGTTTATATAATTTAGTCTTATTAGGAGTAGCAACATAAATCAACTCTTTTTCTTCATCAAAAAAGCGGGAAAAGATGTCGGCATATTCTTCAGGTCCATTTCCCTTCCTGTCCATCACAGAAAGAAAAGAACCGTTTTCGGCATTAAAGAAATAAAAACTCGTCTTATCTCCGATAACTATGTACTTTGGAGTCACATTAAGCAGGTACGCATTAGCACTCAACAGGCATTTATCATTCGTTTCCAGCCGGATCGTTTTCGGATTCTTGAAAAGAGATTGATATTGTGCCGAAGTGTAGTCCGCATCAAAGTGTTCGACGCCTTTATCAATACTGACTGTAGAAATCTGTTCATGTGAACCTTTTTCTCCGGAACAAGCCGTGAGAAGAAAAAGAGAGATGCTGAGAAAGGAAATACAAGAGTGTCGCATATTGTTTTTTGTTATGTTGTAAGTTGGGCAAATTTATAAAAAAAACGAATATACAAGATGTTATCTCAGAAAATGAGAAGAATAAAAAAAAGAAAAAATAAAAGTCGGAAAAACCAACCCAAATACTTGACTTCGCCTTTCTGATGTAGTATCTTTGTAGAGCTTTAAAAAACTGAATTTTAATATTAAACCTAAAACCTTAGTAAATGGCAAAACTGATTCTTTCTTTCTCCGAATTGGCCGGTATGTATTTCCCCGGTTGTTCCACTCCGAAAAATGCGGTAAGATCTTTACAACGAAGCATTAAAAGGTGTACAAATCTGGCGACTGCTTTAGTTGAAACGGGCTATCAACCTTATAATCATCGCTGGCTCTCTCCCAAGCAATACGGGCTGATAATAGAGAATCTGGGTGATCCATTCCCAGAATAATAATAGACAATAAATAGGAAAGGCGGTAATTCTTCATAAGAATCACCGCCTTTTTTGTTGATATTTATCGAATTTAGGCCTAAAAGAGGCTTTTTACGTTTTTAATAAACGTTGATCACGTTCTTAAAAAACATTCCCGTTATTCTTTAAAAACGAATAACAGGAAGCTGAACAAGGCAGAAAAACGCCTATAATTTGTCTATATTTGAGACTATAGTATGTTTTATTTCACTTAGTACAAACGAACTTTACATTTTCACAATACCTGACATATAGCATGAACTGATAATCAAAAAACGACTTTAAATTCTACGATAAACTTCATCAAATGGTACTCTGCACCGTTCTCCCCAGATTCCTTTATTACCATCCCGTATTCCACAGGGAATAACCATATTTATCTCAGCACCATGAGGCAATTTCAGCATCCTTTTTAGCCGACGGCTATCTAAACCTTCCAGAGGACAAGTGTCATACCCTTCATTTGCCATAGCAATCATAAACGTTTGGGCAGCAAGTGCACAAGATTTATGGGCAGTCACACGCATATCATTTTCGGAGACTTCGAGCATCATCGAGCGAAAAATACTAATGATGTTAACCAGCAGTTTTCTGAATAATCCCAAGATTCCAAAGAAACGGGCATAAACAAACGGCATCAATTTGCCATAGTATAATTCCCGGTCTTTGATGCGTTTGGCCTGACGCTCTTTCGGACTGTAACGCCAGATATTCTTCCGTTCAAAATCAAGCACAAACCGCGCATGTTTCCTGTACCAATCACGCCGCACCACGAAAACAACTATTTGTGAAGCTGTAGAAGTGGCTTTCTGATCGAGACAGGCTCTTGAAACCTTTGTCAGCAATTCGGGCTGAGTGATATGATAGAACTCCCACAACTGCATATCCGAGCTGTTGGGAGCTAATGTTGCCAATTCCAGACAATGTTTTATTCTTTCCGGATCTATCAGTTTTGTTCTATCATACGCTCGCACAGAGCGACGATAATGGAGGACTTCGTCTAAATTCATAATGCTGTAAAATGTTATAATATTATTATACTTTTCCTTAGAGCTAAAAAACTTCAGGATACTTATAGAATTAATTCTATAGTATAAGATTAAAAACATCCCCATAAGCTAATTGTTCCTCAACCAACCGGACTTTTCGTGTAATCAGAATGATCGATGTGCTGTATATCACTAATTCGTGATGCTTTCCCAAACCAGTTTATTGTCTCGTTATGAATTTGGTTATTTTTCACCATTGTGTGAATGGCCGAAACAGACTATTTTTGCAAAAAATTAATCATTCATAATCTATTAAGCAATGAAAAGTAATACTATTTGTCAAGTAATTCTTGCAGGAAGCATCATATTGGCTTCTTGCCAATCTAACAATTCTGCTAAGCAAGATGAGTCTCAACAAACAATGAACGAAACAGTTATGAACAAAGTTACAGATTGCAAAATCAGTGCGGGAAACATCACTTTCACTAATGCCATCAATGGAGCTGAAAATTGCGTGAAACTGCTTGATGATGGCGCATTGGAATTCCATTGTGCCGAAGGACTGGATTTCTTCAGTGACCCGAATGGAAAACTGTCAAATACAACGCTTCCTATTCTGCTTGTCCCCATTGAGAACACGAAACCTTTTACGTTAATAGCCAAGGTTACTCCGGAGTTTACAACAGAGGGATTGTATAATGCAGCCGACCTTTTTGTATATTCTTGTGATTCACTTTGGCAGAAACTGGCATTTGAACAGGATGAATACGGTAACCACCGTATTGTTACAGTAAGAACACAAGGAACATCCGATGACAATAATCATGATAAATTAGATGTTTCATCTGTTTACCTGAAGATTTCATCTGATACAAAAACCATTGCCAGCTATTATTCCATCGACAAGAAAAGATGGAACATGGTTCGTCTATACAAGAATTATTATCCAAAGAACATCTATTTGGGCATCAGCAGCCAATGTCCTCAAAAAGGCAGCTGTACAAGTCGTTTTGAAGAAATTTCTTTGTCTCACGATAATGTTAGCGATTTCCGCTTGGGAGAATAAGCCATTATATATTGAAAGTGTAATTCTTAAAATGGCATGACAAAAGCCGCAGAATATTTCTACTTTCTGAAAAAGCTTATGATTTAAGTATAGTTTTGGAATCAATTGATAACAAAGAAAAGAATCTTGCTCTTATCTTTAAAAATAATAAGAAAGAGCAAGTTCTATCGATTTTCACAAAGCGCTTTAAATCATCCATTTACAACTTTTCTCAGAAAAACCCACTCCAAGGCATCAAAAGAGTACAATACTTCCCGCACTACATCCTATCTTTGCAATGTCATCAGAAATAAATGATGGCAAATGAACCCTATTTTTTTTAACCTATTAAACTTTAATTATTATGGCTTTAGAGTATGTAGTGACCAAAAGAGTGTTTGGCTTTGACGACACAAAGACAGAGAAGTATGTAGCGAAATCTGTACGTTCGGGACAGATGAGTTTTAGTAAAACGTGTGCAAAGGTTAGTCGACTTTGCGGAATCCACCGAAAGGTAGTAGATTTAGTAGTCAGCGGTCTGGTTGATATGATGGCGGAGGATATTGATGACGGAAAGAGTGTTCAATTAGGAGAGTTCGGCATCTTCCGCCCCACCATTAAGGCTAAAAGTGCGGATACAGCGGAAGGTGTAACGGCAAGTAATATAGTGCGCAAGCGTATTGTATTTACTCCGGGAAAGATTTTCCAACGTACTTTGGGAGAAATGAGCGTGACACGTTCTATTCCCGTTGATACGGATTATACGGACGGAAGTAGTTCCAGTGGTAACGGCAGTGGTGGAAATCAGGGCGGTGGCAATCAAGGTGGCGACGGTGGTTTAGATGAGAATCCGTTAGGATAATCTCCTTGTCAGAGTGAAAAAGTGAGTAGTGAAGTTCTTTCGTTACTCACTTTTCTGCTACTATAAAAAATTCACTACTCGATGTAAAATCATTCTTGCCGAGTAGTTCTTTATAAATAGATATTTTACGAAATCCTACCTTTTTCAATATACTTGTTATTTCTTCCTCCGAATAATACCTTTCCCAAATGATGAAATGTTTGGCTGTGTCTTCAAGTATCAGGTTATATTGATATGCAAAAACTTTGTTCTCCGGATAATGGAATGTTTGGCTTAGAAGTAAATATTCACTTTCATTCCAGAACCCACCGCAAGGGGCATATTCCCAATCTCGGCTTTCCTGTCTGTCATCAATAATCCCTTCCGAGAAAACATCAAAAATGAGAATGCCTCCATCAGCCAGCGAAAGATATATATTGTCCAGCAATCGGTCGCGATCACTATCCGGATGGGTTCCCATATCACAATAGATCATGGTGATTGTATCATACTTACCCATAGGATAATTATTGATGTAGTCACCTAAAATATAGTTGATTTCCTCCCGTTTTCCAATGGCATATTCTATAGAAGCTTTATTAAAATCAATGCCCGTCACCATATAATCCTTATCTGCTAAAAGCGATGTGTACAGTCCCGGACCGCAACCTAAATCAAGCAAATGACTTTGGGGTTTTGTGTGCTGGAGTATGAAATCCACTATCTTCAGAACTGATTCCTGTTTCCGGCTTGCACCATCAGATTGCGGATCAAGGTGCTCTTTTAATATCTGCTGCTGAATGTAAGGGTCGGTCCAAATGTTATGACCGGACTTTTCAAATAAAACAGGTTTATGATCTATGATTCTCATGTCTTCTTGTAGATAGTTCTTTCATATTATTTATTAATAGCTCATTGGCAAACAAATATCTGTTTTTCCGAATGATCACAAAATGCTTCTTCTTCAAAACTGCCAAACTTATGAAGAATTTCAAAACCGTTCCATTCCAGGTATGAATCTAACTCTTGAGGAAAGAATAGCCTCATATCCAAATTCTGAACCGAATCAAACTCACTATTAATGAAATAGTGCCATTCTATGCGATTTATCTGAGTTTTGCTCTCGTATCGCATGATCTGCTTTATCAATACTTCTCTCCCATCTTTGGTGGTATATTCAGCAATTTCTATTGGTTCTTTTTCATGTTCTACAATGTATTGGATATTGGGATTAAAACAATCTAACAAAAATATGCCTCCTGCTTTGAGATGATTTTTAACCGCACGCAATGCTTTAAACAAATCTTCATTTTGATATAAATGATGGATCGAATTGAAAGGAATAAAGACAAGGTCGTATTTCTTCTGTAAATCGAGAGTTCTGATGTCAGCCTCAATAAATTCTATTTCTAATCCTGCTCCGGCAGCTTTTACTTTCGCTTGTTCAAGCATAGAAGCAGTGTAGTCTACCCCGCTGATATCATATCCTTCCTGTGCTATCGGAATAGTAAGTCTGCCTGTACCGCAACAAAGTTCAAGTATACAGGCATCCTTGTTTTTAGGCAGCCATCGCTTGTAAAATAGCAAATCATCTATATGGGTATTCATTCCATCATAAATATTCGCATCATAAATTAAATCCCCAACCTTATAATTGCTATTCATCTGATTCTTCAATATCTGGTGAGTACTAGTATTTACTTAACCATACAAAAGTAGTATATTTGTTTTCATTAATGAACACTATTCCAAGTAATTCACTCTGCTTTGTCCGAATATATCCGTTAGTCAAAACTTTTTTCTATATTCTTGTGGTGTTACCCCTTTCAATTTTTTAAAAATCCGATTAAAATGTGGTACATCATTAAATCCTACTGCAAAACAGATTTCCGACACTTGTTTTTGTGAGTGTTTTAGGAGCTCGCAAGCCGTATTCAGACGATACTGGGTCACAAATTGTGAAAATGTCATTCCCTTGCATCGTTTGAAGTATGAGCAAAATGCAGAACGGTTCATGCCTACTTCTGCAGCAATATCGTCTAAAGAGATAGCATGGACATAATGGGCCATCACATAGGTGCAAATCTGCTGCATACGTCTCACATCCCGATCTATATTCATAGGTTTACCTGCAAAAGTATGATCGGATGAAGTGAATATGACAGGTAGCAAGCGAAACATCTCGCACAATCGTTCCAATTCGTCCATATCGTTCATTTCCAATAATATTTTACGAATGATTCGAGAACTTTCCAAGCCAAACTTTAACGCATTAACAGGAAATGTAAGACCTGCCAAACGGTTTCTCAATTCGGGAAACACTTCTATGCATTTCAGTACAAAGGTATGACTGAAAGCAACCATCAGGTAATGAATACACCCGTCAGTGTCTGTCGATGAAGGTGTATATTCCCAGTAATGATGCATAGATGGTGGTATCAATGCTACATCACCTGCCGAAAAAGGTTGTAACGTATCACCTGCCATTCGGATGCCATGTCCATGTAACACATAATATAGCTCCCATGCATCATGCTGATGCAGTTTGGCTTCTATATGAGCCTCAATTCGTTGGTCTATAAAAAAGAATGAGTGGTTCTCTACTTCGGGCAGCTCATAGGGAGTAATCATATCTTCCATAATTGTATGCAAAATAGTTTAATGCAAATATACGACAATTCTACGAAACAATACCACAAATATACAACAAGAAAGCGGCATAACTTTGCTGCCGAAAACAACAAGTATAACTATTAAAATGTATTGTTATGGATTTCTATCAAGTATTAGAGAAAAGGAGAACCATCCGCGACTTTTCCAATAAGGAAGTAACGGATGAAGTGTTGGTAAAGGTATTGTCTGCTGCATTTAAAGCTCCGACCAACGACCATTTGCGGCAGTTTGAGTTTATTGTTGTAAGAGGGCAGGAAAACATCACCCGATTGATAGCACCTGTGGCAGAAAATACCAAAAACATCCAACAAACTGGGCTTGAAGCCACCGCAAGCATCATGGACAAGGACGAACATGCCATGTTTACCGATGCATTGCCCAAACAACAACGTATGCTAATCCAAAGCAATTGCCTTATCCTGCCGTTTTTCAAACAGAAGGATTATCCTTTATGCAAGCCGGCAGACCAAAGTTCTTTGAACTATTTCGCTTCGGCTTGGGCAGCTGTAGAGAACATTCTGTTAGCCGCAACTGCAGAAGGACTGGCATGTGCTTTCCGTATTCCCATTGGCAATGAACCGGAGTACGTGAAACATCTCGTTAATGCTCCCGTTGGATATGAATTCACCTGTTTCCTTGCTATCGGTTATGCAGCTGAAAATGCACATATATGCAAGCAGAAAGATATTCGGGTAGAAGAGAGAATTCACAAAAACATCTGGTAAATTCAGTATAGATTAATAAAATCATCATTTCTAAAACATTGAATTTTAATTAAATAGGAATATGTCTTAAGATTTTTATCAGAATTACCTGTTTAAAGGTACTCAAAGGGGACAATCTCCCTTGTACCGTATAGTACCTTTGCAAAGTCATCTGAAACAAATGACAACAGTAAACCTTATTTTTTTTAACCTATTAAACTTTAATTATTATGGCTTTAGAGTATGTAGTGACCAAAAGAGTGTTTGGCTTTGACGACACAAAGACAGAGAAGTATGTAGCGAAATCTGTACGTTCGGGACAGATGAGTTTTAGTAAAACGTGTGCAAAGGTCAGTCGACTTTGCGGAGTCCATCGAAAAGTGGTAGATTTGGTAGTCAGCGGTCTGGTTGATATGATGGCGGAGGATATTGATGACGGAAAAAGTGTTCAATTGGGAGAGTTCGGCATCTTTCGCCCCACCATTAAGGCCAAAAGCGCGGATACCGCAGAAGGTGTTACGGCAAGCAATATAGTACGTAAACGTATTGTATTCACTCCGGGGAAGATTTTCCAACGTACTTTGGGAGAAATGAGCGTAACCCGCGCCATTCCCATCGATACAGATTATACGGACGGAAGCAGTTCCGGTGGTAACGGTAGCGGCGGCAACCAAGGAGGTGACGGTGGCATAGAGGATGATCCGTTAGGATAATGCCAAATTAAAGTAGCGAAAGAACTTCGCTACTTTTTTTGTTTCCATACCTATTTATATGGATAATATCTCTTATTTTTGCACATATCATAACTATAAATAGGTAATATGGAAACATCAAAAGTCTACTACACAGACCTGCGTACCTCTCCTACTTCCAATCTTCTGGATAAGATGGAGCGTCTGGTAAAGCGGGCAGGTATTGAACAGCTACCCTTAAAAGACAGTTTTGTCGCTATCAAGATTCACTTCGGTGAGCCGGGAAACCTTGCTTATCTTCGGCCGAACTACGCGGCTCGCATGGCAAACCTATTGCGCAACAATGGTGCAAAACCTTTCTTGACGGACTGTAACACACTATATTCAGGCCGTCGTGCCAATGCCGTCGATCACCTACAAAGCGCAATGGAAAACGGTTATAATCCTATATCCGCCCAATGCCAGGTCATCATCGGAGATGGATTGAAAGGTACGGATTGCCGGGAAATTCCTTTGAACGGTGAGTACTGTGCCGCCCCTAAGATTGGTACTGCCATAGCCGATGCGGATATTATCATCAGCATGAATCACTTTAAAGGGCACGAACAAGCCGGTTTTGGCGGAGCTTTAAAGAATTTAGGCATGGGCTGTGCCAGCGTAGCCGGAAAATTGGAACTACATTCGGCCTCTCAACCCAAAATAGATACGGGAAGTTGCATCGGCTGCAATATCTGCGTGAAGCACTGTGCACACGACGCCGTACATCTGAATGCAGGACGCAAAGCAGAAATAGATTACGCTAAATGCGTAGGTTGCGGACAGTGTGTCGCCTTGTGCCAGTATGACGGCGCCATTATGGGCGATGAAGATACGTCCGAACGCTTAAACTATAAGATTGCCGAATATTCACTGGCCGTAGTGAAAGATAAGCCCAACTTCCACATCAGTTTTATAATGAACGTATCTCCGGAATGTGACTGTTGGAATCATAATGATGCCGCCATTGTTCCCGACCTTGGTATTCTGGCTTCTACAGACCCGGTGGCTCTGGATAAAGCGTGCGCGGATATGGTGATCCAGGCTCCTATACTGCACACGGGTAACCGCCTTTCTGCCGGACATGAGCACGATGATTTGTGCGGCCATGACAAGTTCCACATGATGCACCCGGATACGGACTGGCTAGCTGGATTGCGCCATGCGGAAAAGATCGGATTGGGCAATATGCAATATGAATTGGTGAAGATTTAAACCTTTTCCGTCCGAAAGAGTCTTAATATAAATGTAGCGATACAAAACCTGTAAGGATTGAGACAAATCTTCAAACAAAATGAGCACTCATCCCCTACTTTTGTATCTTGAAGAAACATAATAATAACAAATTAAAATCTAATCATTGAATAATGGAAACATCTGCTAAACTCTACTCTTTGTCGTTCAGTAACGTGAAGACCTATTTGTTTGCATTCTTATTTGTTGCAGGAAATATAGCATTGCCGCAGCTTTGCCATCTGGTTCCCATGGGCGGACCGACTTTGCTGCCTATCTATTTCTTTACACTGATTGCCGCCTATAAATTCGGTTTCCGTGTAGGACTGCTTACAGCTTTACTTTCTCCGGTGATTAATCATTTACTGTTTGGTATGCCCGCTGCCGCTGCATTGCCTGTGTTGCTGATAAAATCCGGTTTGCTTGCAGGAGCCGCTGCATTTGCCGCACGATATACAAAGAAGATATCCTTAGTTGCATTGCTTGGTGTGATTCTTGCTTACCAAGTGATAGGCACTGCTTTTGAATGGGCTATATGTGGTAACTTCTTCCTGGCCGTACAAGATTTCCGTATCGGTATTCCGGGTATGCTGATCCAATGGTTCGGTGGTTACACTCTGCTGAAAGCTATTTCCAAACTTTAATAATAGACTATCTCCCATAACAATATGGCAAAAACAATGGAAGAAGTGCTGGAACGCTTCCGCACAATTGAATTCCACGATGATTTTGATATGATCGTGGCTATTGCTAATGGCGGTATCGTTCCGGCAGGTATCATCAACCAGCGATTGCAAAAAGAAGTGCATCTGCTACGTATCAATTTGCGGGATGAATACCAGCATCCAAAGTACGATGCACCCCAGTTGCTCGCTCCGGTTGACTTTGATTTTAAAGATAAAAGCATCTTATTGGTAGATGACCGTATTAAGACAGGCTCTACCATTCGTCTGGCGTGCGAATTACTAAAAGAGGCACGTATGATAAAAACATTCGCAGTCAATGGTACGGCAGATTATGCCTTGTTTGACGAGACGTGTTTTAAGTTCCCGTGGATCATATAAGTAATTCATAATTAGCAATTAATAATTCAAAAGGGCCTATGGATAGAAGGGATTTCTTAAAGACTCTGGCGGTAACGGGTGCGGTGATGACCGTGCAACGTTCCGAAGCAATGGACATACTGGCGCAAAAACTGACAAATGCTGGCGGCGGTAAGGTGGATCTGGTAGCTGTGATGGGTGGAGAACCGGAAGCGATGTTCAGGCGTGCTATTACAGAAATGGGTGGCATGAAACAGTTTATCAAACCGGGACAAAAGGTAGTGGTTAAACCAAATATCGGTTGGGATAAAGTACCCGAACTGGCCGGTAATACAAATCCGAAGCTGGTTGCGGAAATTGTGAAGCAATGTCTTGCCGCAGGTGCCAAGGAAGTTACGGTTTTTGATCATACTTGCGATGACTGGCAGAAGTGCTACAAGAATAGCGGCATTGAAGAAGCTGCCAAAGCTGCGGGTGCCAAAGTTATGCCGGCTCATCTGGAAAGCTACTACAAACCAGTCTCATTGCCCAAAGGCGTACGCATGAAAAGTGCCAAGGTACACGAAGCTATTCTGAACAGTGATGTATGGATCAATGTGCCCATCCTGAAAAACCATGGCGGCGCCAACCTGACGATTTCCATGAAGAACCACATGGGTATTGTCTGGGATCGCGGTTTCTTCCATTCCAACGACTTGCAGCAATGTATTGCCGATATCTGCACAATGGATAAGAAAGCAGTGCTGAATGTGGTGGATGCCTATCGCGTTTTGAAAACCAATGGTCCGCGCGGACGTTCTGCTTCGGATGTGGTATTGACCAAAGGATTATTTATTTCACAGGATATTGTGGCCGTAGATACGGCTGCCACCAAATTCTTTAACCAGGTTCGCGAAATGCCGCTTGAAAGCGTAGCTCACCTTGCTAACGGGCAGGCATTGAAGATTGGAACAATGGATTTGGATAAGCTGAATGTGAAGCGTATCAAGCTTTAATTCAAGCGATATAAAGTATACACACTTATGTTGAGAAAAGCACGTATTATATTGTCCGTTGTTATCTTCGGGCTGATAACTTTTTATTTTCTGGATTTTGCGGAAATATTGCCAAATAGTTTCCACAGACTGGCGCATATACAGTTTGTACCGGCATTGATGTCACTCAGTTTTATCATCCTGGCAGTGCTGATACTGATTACCTTGTTATTGGGACGTATCTATTGCTCTACAATTTGTCCGATGGGTATCTTTCAGGATATAGTGACCTGGATTTCTAAAAAAACGGCAAAGAAAAAGAAACGTTTCCGCTACTCGCCTGCTAGGAATATACTGCGCTGGGGAGTATTGGGTGTAACGGCGATAGCTTTTCTTTTCGGATTTACGGTCATTTTAGGTCTGCTCGATCCTTACAGCGCTTTCGGACGTATGACGGTCAATGTGTTTAAACCTGTGTATATGTTAGGGAACAATTTGCTGGAAAGCATTTTTTCAAGTTTCAATAACTATACTTTCTATCAGGTGGACGCTTCTCTCCTGAGTATCTCGTCCTTTATTATCGGATTGTTGACGTTCTTGGTGATTGGCTTTCTGGCATGGAAATACGGACGTACCTGGTGCAACACAATATGCCCGGTAGGTACGCTGCTTGGCTTTCTGAGCCGCTTCTCACTGTTTAAAGTACGTATCGATACAGAAAAATGCAATCATTGCGGACTGTGTGCCACTAAATGCAAAGCCTCATGTATTAATAGTCCGGAACAGACTATTGACTACAGTCGTTGCGTCGATTGTTTCGATTGTCTGGGTGAATGTCGCCAGAATGCACTTAGTTATACCACTCCCCTCAAAACAGAGAAACAGGTGACTGACGCTTCCAAACGCCGTTTTTTACTTGCCGGGCTGACAACTGCCGCCGCAACTCCCAAAGTAATGGCACAAGCCCAGAATGTAGCGGCTGCGGCAGCCGGAATGAAAAGTGATAAACGTCAGACGCCTATAACACCGCCGGGATCTATCAGTCAGGAACATTTTCAGGCACATTGCACCTCGTGCCACCTGTGTGTCAGCAAATGCCCCTCTCATGTACTGAAGCCTGCTTTTATGGAGTATGGTTTCGGGGGAATGCTGCAGCCGACCGTTTTCTTTGAAAAGGGTTTCTGTAATTTTGATTGTACCGTATGCGGGGATGTTTGTCCGAATGGAGCTATCCTGCCACTGACGAAAGAGCAGAAACACCTGACACAGATGGGTAAAGTTGTCTTCATCGAGGAGAACTGCATCGTCTACCGTGACGGAACCAGTTGTGGGGCTTGTTCGGAACATTGTCCTACGCAAGCTCTGTCGATGATTCCTTTCAAGGACGGATTGACAATTCCTCATATAGATACGGAAATTTGTGTAGGTTGTGGCGGTTGTGAATACGTCTGCCCTGCCCGCCCCTTCCGCGCCGTATACATCGAAGGAAATGCCGTACAGCAAGAGGCTAAACTCTTCACCGATAATCATCAGGAAGAAATTCAGGTAGATGATTTTGGCTTTTGATTAAATATTTTCCCGATTCCCACTGACGCCTGTCTTCGATTGTATAAATTGGGGGCAGGCGTTGCTTTTTCTCTATACTTAGCACATTTTTCTCCCTTTTTACTTTCAACCTACGATAAAATCACTAATTTCGTGGCGAACAAATATATGGTAGATTTTTTACATGGAGGCAACATCTAATAATTGGTTTACGAACAAATATCCTATAGGATATGCTTTGAGCGGTGGTTTTATCAAGGGTTTCGCGCATCTGGGCGTGATGCAGTCATTGTTGGAACATGACATCAAACCTAATATCCTTTCGGGAGTAAGCGCAGGGGCTTTGGCAGGCGTGTTTTATGCAGACGGCAACGAACCGCATAAAGTGCTGGATTACTTTTCCGGGCATAAGTTCCAGGATCTGACCAAATTAGTCATACCCAAAGTGGGATTGTTCGAGTTAGGCGAATTTATTGATTTCCTGAAAACCAATCTGAAAGCAAAGACGATGGAAGAATTGCAAATACCTCTCATCATCACTGCAACCGACCTCGATCACGGACGTGTGGTGCATTTCCACAAAGGGAATATTGCCGAACGTGTGGCAGCTTCCTGCTGTATGCCTGTCCTCTTCTCTCCTGTAAAAATAGAAGGAACGCATTATGTAGATGGTGGGGTGTTTATGAACTTACCTGTATCTACCATCCGGCGTGTTTGCAGCAAAGTGGTGGCAGTAAATGTTAGTCCGCTACTGGCGAACAAATATAAGATGAATATTGTAAGTATTGCCATGCGTTCCTACCACTTCATGTTCCGTGCCAATACGTTCCCCGAACGGGAAAAAGCGGATTTATTAATAGAACCGTATAACCTGGATGGATACAGCAATACCGAACTGGAAAAAGCAGAAGAAATATTTATGCAGGGATACAATGCCGCTAACACTCTTCTGGATCAGTTGAAAGCGGATCAGGGAACCATCTGGAAAGATGAAAGTAATTATCAAATCATAAAATAAAAAATAGAATGGGGAAAGATGAAAAAATGATTATCTATCAAGTGTTTACGCGCTTGTTTGGTAACAATCATAATCACTGCATCAATAACGGGAACATAACAGAAAACGGATGCGGTAAAATGGCGGACTTTACAGCCAAGGCACTCAATGAAATAAAGAAGTTGGGAGCCACCCATATTTGGTATACCGGTATCATAGAACATGCCACGCAAACGGATTATCGCCGTTACAACATACGTCCCGATCATCCGGCTATTGTTAAGGGAAAAGCAGGCTCTCCTTATGCCATCAAAGATTATTATGACGTGGATCCGGACTTGGCAAACGATGTACAGGAACGTATGAAGGAATTTGAAAATCTGGTACAACGTACTCATCGCAGCGGTCTGAAAGTCATTATCGATTTTGTTCCGAATCACGTTGCCCGCCAATATCATTCGGATGCACAACCTGACGGAACTTCACAGTTGGGTGCAAATGATGATCCTAATTACGCTTTCAGCCCATATAATAATTTTTACTATATCCCTCAATCCGAATTGCACGGTCAGTTCGATATGAAAGGATCGGCTGCGGAACCTTATAAAGAATGCCCTGCCAAGGCTACGGGGAACAATCGTTTCGATGCTTATCCCAATATCACCGACTGGTACGAAACCGTGAAGCTGAATTATGGAGTGGATTATCAGAATGGTGGAACCTGTCACTTCAATCCCACTCCGGACACCTGGACAAAGATGCTGGATATCCTTCTTTTCTGGGCAGACAAGAATATCGACGGTTTTCGTTGTGATATGGCGGAAATGGTTCCGGTTGAATTCTGGGAATGGGTGATTCCGCAAGTGAAAGAGAAGCATCCTGACTTGTTATTCATTGCAGAGGTTTATAATCCGGCAGAATATCAGAATTACATATTCCGCGGAAAATTTGATTATCTATATGACAAGGTAGGTCTTTATGATACACTTCGCAATGTGATTTGCGGCTATGATTCAGCTACGGCCATTACCCGTTCCTGGCAAAGTCTGGGTGGCATCGAGAAACGGATGCTGAATTTCCTGGAGAACCATGACGAACAGCGCATTGCTTCTGATTTCTTCGCCGGCAATCCGCGTAAAGCCATTCCGGGACTGATTGTTTCGGCTTGTATGAATACCAATCCGATGATGATTTATTTCGGGCAGGAATTCGGTGAACTGGGTATGGATAGCGAAGGTTTCAGTGGCAGAGACGGGCGTACCACTATTTTTGATTATTGGAGCGTGGACACCATTCGTCGCTGGCGGAATGGTGGGAAGTTCGATGGCAAGATGCTGACAGAAGACCAAAAACATATCTATAGTGTCTACCAACGCATCCTGACGCTTTGCAACAAAGAAAAAGCAATCACTGAAGGAGAATTTTTCGATCTGATGTATGCCAACGCAAATGGCTGGCGCTTCAATGAACATAAACAATACACATTCTTGCGCAAAGCTGGAAAAGAGTTATTGTTCATTATCGTGAACTTTGACCACATTTCAGTAGATGTAGCTATCAATGTGCCTTCTCATGCCTTTGATTTCCTGCAAATACCGCAGATGGATATTTATCCGGCAGTAGATTTGTTAACCGGAAAGACGGAAAGTATTAGTTTGCTGCCTTATAAGGCTACGGAAATTTCAGTAGAAGGATATAGTGGAAAGATATTGAAAATCAAGTTATAATAAGATTTTCACCACGGAGTAACACAGAGTTCCACAGAGTAATCTTTATTCGAAAGAATCCTTATTACTCTGTGGAACTCTGTGTTACTCTGTGGTGCTTTCTCCTTCCAGTTTTTCCTTCAGTCTGTACAGACGCGTAATGGCCGGATTGTAAAACTCATCCGGATAATGCGCTTTGATATCGTTTATATTTGCCACCACATATTGTCTAAGATTCACAATATTCTCGGCCTCACTTAGTCGTAACTCTTTGGGTAACTGTGCGTTCTCAGCCCACTTCATCAAGGCATTCACACTTTCTTCATCATACTTATATTCCATATGTTCGTATAATTTTTCTACAAAGATATAAACAAATGATAAAAACACACATACCCCTTCGAACTTTTTCTGTGGAGACGTGTTATATTATTGTGTTTTTCATAGTATTAGATATAAGATTAATTAAAGGAGACTGTACCCGCTTGTGATAAGTAAGTACATCAAAAACAGAAGCGTCTGTTTGATTGATAAATGTGTAAGGAGCATCGGTTTACCAGAGCCGATGCTTTTTTTGCCCCTGTTTGTAGCATGTTAGGAAAATTATGCGTAATTTTGTCAGATAATAAGGAAAATACCAATATGAACATCCCTGTTATTTTTCAATTCTTGAAAGAAGTGTCCGCTAACAATAACCGCGAATGGTTCAATGCTCACAAGGACTTGTATGAAGAAGCCCGTGGGGAATTTGAGAACCTGTTATCGGCTATAATTACCCGTATCTCGCTTTTCGATGAAAGTATTCGTGGCGTTCAAGTCAAAGACTGTACTTACCGGATTTATCGTGATACGCGCTTTTCGCAGGACAAGACCCCGTATAAAACTCATTTGGGCGGATACATCAACGCCCGCGGTAAGAAATCAGACCACTGCGGTTACTACGTTCACATTGAACCGGGCAACTGTCTGCTGGCAGGTGGTAGCTATTGCCTGCCTCCTAAGACGCTGAAAGCCGTGCGACAGGCAGTGTATGATAACATAGACGAATTTCGCGGTATAGTTGAAAATCCGGATTTCAAGCAATACTTTCCGGTAATAGGCGAAGACTTCCTGAAAACAGCTCCCAAAGGGTTTCCAAAGGATTTTGAATATGTACAATATCTGAAATGCAAGGAATATACCTGTTACTGCAATCAACCGGACAGCTTCTTTCTGGCACCCGATTGTGTGGATCGTACAGCGGAAATCTTCAAGCAAATGAAACCTTTTGCTGATTTCCTGAACTACACGATTGACGACTTTGAATAAAATTTGATAATAATATAACTAACTTAAAACATTAAAGCTATGGTAGTAGATAGATTAGAAAATTTAGAAAAATATGCATCGTTGAACCCCTTGTTCGCCCAAGCTATTGAATTCTTGCAATCACATGATTTGAACGCAATGGAAGTTGGCAAAACCGAACTGAAAGGTAAAGACCTGGTTGTAAACGTAGCTCAAACTACCCCTAAAGCTAAAGAACAAGCCAAACTGGAAACACACAATGAATTTATAGATATCCAGATTCCTCTCTCCGGTGCGGAAGTAATGGGCTATACCGCAGGAAAAGATTGCGTACCCGCTGATGCTCCCTACAATGCAGAGAAAGATATTACTTTCTTCGAAGGACTGGCTGAAACTTATATCACTGTAAAACCTGGAATGTTTGCTATATTCTTCCCTCAAGACGGACATGCTCCCGGCATTTCTCCCGACGGTGTGAAGAAAGTCATTGTGAAAGTGAAAGCATAATAATCCAATCAATCAAAAACTCATCCTTTATGGAAACATTGAATTTGATCAAAAACGACCCCTGGCTGGAACCTTTCGAAGATGCCATCAAAGGCCGTCATCAGCATGTATTAGACAAAGAGGCTGAACTGACGAACAAAGGGAAACAGACTTTGTCTGATTTTGCCTCGGGATATTTATATTTCGGACTTCACCGTACTGCTGACGGCTGGATTTTCCGTGAATGGGCACCCAACGCCACAGAAATATTTATTGTGGGCACATTCAATGAATGGAAAGAACTGAAGAAGTACAGTCTGAAACGTAAGGATTATGGTGTTTGGGAAATCAAACTCCCGGCAGATGCCATGAGACACGGCGACTTATACAAACTCATTGTACATTGGGAAGGTGGTTGTGGAGAACGTATTCCTGCCTGGGCAACACGGGTAGTACAAGACGAGCAAACCAAGATTTTCAGTGCGCAGGTCTGGTCACCGGAAAAGCCATATAAAGTAAAGAAGCGTACATTTAAACCTAATACGGATCCTTTGCTTATCTACGAATGCCATATCGGTATGGCGCAACAGGAAGATAAAGTAGGAACTTACAACGAGTTCCGTGAAAAAACTCTTCCGCGCATAGCTAAAGCCGGATACAATTGCATTCAAATCATGGCTATTCAGGAACATCCCTACTACGGTAGTTTCGGTTACCATGTATCCAGTTTCTTTGCCGCTTCTTCCCGTTTCGGTACTCCGGAAGAATTGAAGGAGTTGATCGATACCGCACACGGATTGGGTATTGCAGTGATTATGGACATCGTTCATTCTCATGCAGTAAAGAATGAAGTGGAAGGATTGGGCAATTTTGCCGGTGATCCGAATCAATACTTCTACCCCGGCGCACGACGTGAACATCCGGCTTGGGACTCACTTTGTTTCGACTATGGAAAGAATGAAGTTATCCATTTTCTTCTTTCTAATTGTAAGTACTGGCTTGAGGAATACGGATTCGACGGCTTCCGGTTCGATGGTGTAACATCTATGCTCTATTATAGTCACGGACTGGGTGAAGCCTTCTGTAATTATGGAGACTATTTCAATGGCCATCAGGATGACAATGCCATTTGCTACCTGACACTTGCCAACAAACTTATCCACGAAGTAAATTCCAAAGCAATAACGATCGCAGAAGAAGTATCGGGAATGCCCGGCCTGGCTGCTAAAGTTGAAGACGGCGGCTATGGTTTCGACTACCGTATGGCGATGAATATCCCCGATTATTGGATCAAGACCATCAAAGAAAAAATAGACGAAGACTGGAAACCGTCCAGCATGTTCTGGGAAGTAACCAATCGTCGTAAAGATGAAAAGACCATATCTTATGCAGAAAGTCACGACCAGGCATTAGTGGGCGATAAGACAATTATCTTCCGTCTGATAGATGCCGATATGTACTGGCATATGCAGAAAGGTGATGAAAACTACACAGTAAATCGTGGTATTGCTCTTCACAAGATGATACGTTTACTGACTTCAAGTACTATCAATGGTGGTTATCTTAACTTCATGGGCAACGAATTCGGTCATCCCGAATGGATTGATTTTCCACGTGAAGGTAACGGATGGTCATGCAAGTATGCCCGCCGTCAGTGGGATTTGGTAGATAACAAGAATCTTACTTACCATTATATGGCCGACTTTGATGCTGATATGCTCAAAACCATTAAGAGCGTGAAAGCTTTCCAGGCAACACCTGTTCAGGAAATCTGGCACAATGACGGCGATCAGGTATTGGCATATATGCGTAAGGATTATGTCTTTGTGTTCAATTTCAATCCCAAACAGTCATTTACCGATTATGGCTTCCTGGTTTCTCCGGGTACGTATGAAGTAGTATTGAATACGGATAATCCTGCTTATGGCGGTAACGGATTGACTGATGACACTGTAAAACATTTCACTATTGCTGATCCTCTTTATGAAAAAGAGAAGAAGGAATGGTTGAAGTTATATATTCCTGCCCGTACAGCAGTAGTATTGAAGAAAACGAAATAAATAACATACTATAAATAAGAAAGCCGTGTCGGGAAATTCCAACACGGCTTTTTTATTCTTCTTTTCGATAGATTATTTCAATTGCGCTTCAATTTGCGGTAATAGTTTCTTAATATTATCTATCATACTTTTTTCACGAGGTTTGTCTGCCGAGAGTAAGGGGAGCGCACGTTCCAGATACGTTTTAGCATTCTGGAAGTTTTTGTCAGCGATTTCTTTCTGTGCATCATACTTAGCTTTATCTGAATTAGCCAATGGTGCTGCATTCTTCAGAACTAAAGCTGCCTTATTATAAGAAAGTGTACCCAAGCTGTACAATGCATTGGTATTCTTTTCATCGTCAGCAAGTACTTGTTTGAAAGCTTCTTCAGCATCATCCAGTTTATTAGCCTTTTGTGCTTTAATACCGGCGTTCAGATAATAATTAGCATGAAGTCTTTTCAATGTCTTGTTTTCCGGAGCTGCTTCTATACCCTCTTTCAGAGTGGCAAGATACTCACTGTCTTTTTTCAAATCCTTCAATGCACCAGCTTTACCTACATATGCATTTCCCAGATTATATTTCTTTTGAATAGCAATATCAAAATACTTGAGAGCTTCTTCCGGTTTTTTGATTTTATCGGCACAAACGCCGCAGTTGTAAGCGATAACAGAGTCCTGATTGTTTGTCTGTGTCAGGTAGGTACTGAATTTTGTAAATGCTTCCTGGTAATTTTTGGCTTCGAGTGCTGCCTTTCCTTCGTTAATTAGATTTCCAGGTTCTGTAGTTTGCGCAAAAAAGTTAGTTGCTGCACAACACAGCGCAATGGATAACAAAAATTTTTTCATGTGCTTTAAATTTTAAAAGTTGATATCCCAAAATTAGTGTTCATAGCTATAGAAGCAAAACCATTTTAACTTTTTTGTAGTTTTTAGGACAGCTGTAACAAATGTTATTTTACGTAAATTTCAAGGGGAACTGAATGTTAAACACTGTCATTTCAGGCTGTACTATACACCACCGGTTACTCTTCAGATAAATATTTTTAAAGAATTAACTCGAAACTATCTACAATTTAATTGCTTTTATCCAATAAACTAAATACCTTTACTGCATAAATGAAATAGGATGTTTATAAACAGCTGATAGGTTGGTAACAAACAACTTATTGGCTGATTATAAGCATTCAATAAGTCTGATATAATCAACTGACTACATTTATGAATAAAAAGGAATTGGTTATCGCGCTGTATGAAGTTAATTTATGTACCATCCTAATTTAATTTCACCAGTATAAAAGAATATCTAAATAAAGCAACTCATGGCATTTTATGATCTGAAAAAGAAACCCGCTCTCACAACAAAAGAGGGTGAAAAGGAAACACTCTACCCGAGCATAGTATATAGCGGCACACTCTCTGCACGCAAATTACTGGAAAGGGCCTCGTATGGAACCGGCTACACTGTAGGTGAATTGGAGGGAGCACTAAGTATAATTATGGATACAGCTGCACGCTATATCGGTGAAGGATACCGTGTAGAACTTGGTGAATTCGGTTACTTTGCCGGAAAAATTAAGGCATCACGCATGGTAGCTAAGAAAACAGATATCCGTGCTGCTTCCATTCGTTTCAATGGGGTAAGCTTCAGAGCTTCAAAACAATTCAAAATGAAGTCGGCAGGCGAATTAGAACGTGTACCTGAACGTGCTTTTCGCACTTCCAGCCAGTTAAATATAGAAGAACTGGAAAGGCGAATGATGATGCATCTGGAACAAAATGGTTTTATCACACGATCCATCTATACAAATTTAACCGGACGCCTAAAGTGGAAGGCAACGGAGGACTTGAAAATATTCGTGGAAAAAGGATTGATACGAAAGATGGGCAGAGGGAATCAGATGTATTATGTGAAGGTAGAAGGCAGTTGTACAAACAATCTACCTTGATTGGGCTATGGCTCATAGCCTTCATAATAATAAGATTGAGTAATCCCTTTGAATATTACTTCCCGGTCATCTACCTGATCGGTGAGTGCTTGATACAGTAAAGTACGCAGTTCCAAGTCATTAATCGGGCTTCGCTCCATCGCTTGCAAATACAGATACTTATCCACATTCCGCCAATCAACAACTCTTTTAAGATTCTTTTTTAATATCATATCGAGCCAAATGCGCATAGTCCTTCCATTTCCCTCCATAAAAGGATGGGCTATGTTCATTTCAACATATTTTGCGATTATTTCATCGAATGTCGTTTCGGGCATTTTTTCTATTACAGGCAATATAACATCAAGATACATGCAGTTGGCAAAACGAAAGTTTCCCTTTGCTATATTTAGAGTACGCACCTTTCCGGCGAATTCATACAAACCGTCAAACAAATAGCAGTGTATATCGCATAATCCTTTTACCGTCCCTATTTCGATACGACTTATATCACCAGTATCAAACAGGGCATGGGCTTTTACGAGGCTCAACTTATCTATTTCGTTAGTATTCATACACCGGTCTTTATTGTTATGGTGTACGCAGTTCTTCATACTGCATACACCAAAAACAAAAAAAACCGCAAAAGCCCTATTATAAACTATTTGCGGTTTTATTCTGTGATTCCGTTGCGATTCGAACGCAAGACCCACGCCTTAGAAGGGCGTTGCTCTATCCAGCTGAGCTACGGAACCATCCTTAATTGCGGTGCAAAGGTACGCTTTTCTGTGAAATTTGCAAAGATTTTACGCAGAAAATATTTTGTAAATAGATGCTTTTATATCCGATTAGATGTTATAATCCTAATGGTAAACCAGTTACATACCATAAAATAAATAACAAAGTCCAAGCTAATAATATATATAAAGAGTATCTCCATGTATATTTCAGTAATGAACCATAGGTCGCTTGCTTATCATATTGCTGCATGTAAGTAAGGATAAGAGGCATGTAGAACATGAAAGGAGTGATGGCATTGGTGGCACTGTCGCCAATACGAAAAGCGCATTGCACCATATCCGGAGAAATCCCCATATTGGCAAAGAACGGAACAAAGATGAAGGACATGAAAGTCCACTTGGCAGTGGCAGAAACCATAATAAGGTTCACAAGTGCTGTAAAGAGAATAAATAGAATGAGTATCCATAAACTCCCAAGATGAATGGACGAAAGCATGTCCGCTCCCATAATAGCTATACATTTATCCAAATGAGAATACTCGAAACACGCAAACATCTGAGCAGCAAAGAAAGCAATAACAAAGTAAACACCCAACAATTTCATAGGTTGAGTAAGCCCCTCAATCACATCTCCATCTGTACGATAACGGCCGGAAGCAAAGCCATAAACCATCCCCATAAGCCCGATACCAAAAGAAAGCAGAAACAGAATGCCCTCTATAAAAGGAGAACGGATCAGGCCACCATTCACACTACGCAAAATACCCCATGAAGAGAAAGTAGCCCAAAGAATCACGGTTGTATAAATCACCCCGATAGATACTGCACCTATCATAGCACGACGCTCTTTACGGGATAATTGCTTATAACCATTGAAACGAATATGACCGACATATTCTCCCAAAGCCGGAAGAAGATTACGGCGGGTTACCTGATAAATAATAAAAGCCAGCAAAAAAGTAGATGCAAACAAGAAATAATAATTGCATAAAGGCCCTGTATTTCCAGGTGACACATTTGCCATATCCGCAGCTTCCTGGGTAGTGGCAGCAAGCATAGGATCCAAAGTACTCAGCATCAAGTTAGCGCTATACCCACACGAAACAGAAACGTATGCCGTAATAATACCTGCAACCGGATGCAACCCGACCGAATGGAATAAAGTTGCTGCAATCGGTAAAAGAATTATGTATCCGGCATCACCTACTACATTGGAAAGCAATCCCAAGAAAATAACCAGTATCACCATGCGCCATGGATTATGCTTACGACGTGCCCCACCGCGGATACAAGCATCTATAAAACCTGAATGTTGCGCCACCCCGATACCAAACATAGCCACAATTACCAAGCCCAGCGGAGCAAACCCTGTGAAATTAGTAACCACATGCCGCAACAGCCAACGAACACCTTCCGGACTAAGCAAACTTTGTACCCGTATCTCCTCCCCTGTTTGCGGTTGAAACACGCTCAGGCCGTAAATGTCAAATATCCATGATAGGACAATGACAGCCAGCGTCAACAAGAGAAACATTGTTGCCGGATGCGGTAAACGCCATTTGCTATTCATCATCTGCTTCCAGATTATCTATATCAAGAATACGGAGTTCCAAAGCACGCACAACCAGACGGGTTGCATTCACTCCTACCCGCTCTCCTTGTGGAAACAGACGGTTTACCAAATCATTCTGACGCTTTTCCAGAGATTTAACTCCAAAAGGCATACCTTTCAGGTTAGCAATCATATCTTTGGTATACCCCAATGCCAGATGGCGTAGGAAACGTTCGTCATACTCATCGATATCATAACTAATAACCGCTTCCTGACGTTTGGCATCATTTGCAACAGATTGCTTGAAACGGTCTACAATTTTTTCCAGAATAGGATAATTAAAAACCAGCTTCTTTCCATCCATTACTGCCTGTACATCTGTTTTCGTAAGCAGCTCACCTGTTTTCAAAATAATACCGTCAGCACCCGCATTCAGAACATCCACCCAAAGCTTTTCATTCAGAATTTCTCCGGTAAATATGAGTACGTGTACTCCCGGATAGCGCTTAAATATATTCCGGCAGATATCCACACCAATAGTAGTAGAACCACCCAGCCCTAAATCCAGCAATACCAAGTCAGGAACTCCGGCTTCTATCAATGTCCAGAATTCGCTTTCGGTCATAGCCGTACCGATAACTTCTGCGTTGGGTATTTCATGGCGGAAGATTTCTTCCGTTCCTTTCAGTTCAAGCTTGACGTCTTCTACAATAATTACTTTGAATTTCTTGTCTTCCATATTCTTTAATTTTATTTTCTTCTCGGTATCGTGAAATAAACTGTAAATCCACTATTCTCAGCCGGTTCAGCATTGATGCGACAGCCACGTTTTCCGGCAAACTCGTCATGGTCGCGAATAATCTGCTTGCAGACGAGATACTCCGTACCTCGCAACTCTCCTTTTTCTCCTGTTGCCGTCATACGTTCCAGGTTTGGATAGAAAAGTTGATTTAATTCCTCACGGGTTTTCGTCCTTCGCATATCAGTGAAAAGGAAACGAATATATTCTCCGTCTACTGTTGCTGCCAAATGTATTTCTCCATCCAGAGGAACAGACAAGGCTTCGTCTATCAGATTCTCCAACAAGAAGCGGAGTTGGATAAAATCTCCGACCACTCTTTCATCAATAGCTCTTGTAGAGAAGAATACAGCAAACCCTTTTCCCTTATTCGCTTTACGGAAATACTTTTCTGCCAGAGCAAACAACTCCGGTACGGAAATTATCCCGCGACGGAACGTAACTTCTTCCAACTGTCGCGATGCGCACGAACTCAATATGGTAAATATACCTTTATAATATTCTATCAATTCGCTGATAGCTGAAACCGTCTCTTTTTCTTCCGTTTCTGAGAGAATACCTGAACGGAGTTTACCAATGAGTTGCTTGATCTTATTCGGATAATAAATTGTCTCGTGCTTGATGGTGGAAAGACAATTATCAAGCACCATATTCTGCACATGCAACATACCGTCCTCCCATGACGCCCGGTGTGCTTCTTCATGTGCAGCTTCGATGTCGCGGTATTTTGTTGCCAGTTTCACAACTGCATTGAAGACCACAATCGCTATATACCGCGCAATCAATTCCAACAATAGATGAGCCGTCTCTTGATCGACATTCTCCTGCCGTTCAAGATATAACACACCCACACAGCGCGAATCACCCGCAGCATCCACCACTAAAGGCAAAGCTTCAAATCCTGGTGCGGACAGTTGAGTATGCTGTTCAAAACAGCGTTGAACTACTTCCTTCCAAAGTTCATCTTCTGCCGCAGATGATCCATTATCTCCCATAGAGGACAACTCATTTTCTATAGAATTTGACGCATATTCCAGTTGATGTGTCGTTTCATTATAAACGGCGATTCCCAACCGATCAATACTTAGCAACTCATTTACGGCATCAAAGCCTTCGTCAACGATACGTTGAGGAATAGCTTTCAGGGTATCTTCTTCTCGTTGCAATGCCTCTTCTGTTTCGGGAACTTGTATCAGGGAGGCAGCAAATATCTGTCTATTGATTTCCAAAACCTGTTCCAGATTCCAACGGTTTACAAGACGTTTGCGAATATACAGGATGTAATATCCCAAAAGCAACATAGCTATAAGTCCGATAAACAGGATAACACCCACCATCTTATTATTGGTGGAACGTTCCAGTTGACGACAATATTCCTCCAAAGACTGATCTTCACCCAGCAATTTGTACAAAGTCGTATAAGCGGCATTATTATAACTGTATGCATCCCATTGTTTCAACGCAAGAAAAGCGACAGCCGCCTCATTCCGGATATCCAGAATGACATGAAAGTCCGAATTGAAAAGATCATTCCACCAGGATAATTCCCCCGGTTCCCCTTCTCCTCTCAATGACATATAGCGCTGCGGCTCCTGGGCATACCTTTTATAATGCGCATTCAGGCAAGACATAGCAGAGTCTACATATTCCAAAGCCTGTTCAAAATTTCCTTCCACATTACTATAATAGGCATCATTGGCATAGTCGGACGCCTCATTCAACAGGGCTTCAAACTCATTTTCCGCAGCTAATGACAAAGAATCCTGAGCCGTTTGCGCATAGATTTCATCCGGTTGCATCACCGCTTCCTCCACTGCTTTATTACACGAACTCATGCCTATAGAAAAGAATACGCACAGAAATACCATCAAAGTTTTACGCACTCCTGTAGGCAAACGGAAATAAAAACGGCTGCCCTTCCCTAAAGTACTTTCTACATTGAACAAACAGACTCTGAATACTTCGTTCGTCTTCCGGTATTTCTCAATGATACCTTTACAATTCATCAGACCGAAGCCGCTCCCTTTGTTTTTCAGCAGTTCTTCCCGGTCGGCAGCATCCAGTATGCCTATTTCCTGCGAATTATACAATTTCTCACCGACAATACGCGTCACATCTTCTTCAGAAAGACCATAACCGGTATCTTCTACTGAGATTTCCACATATTCTTCTGTCGAATTTGCATAGACTTTTACCTTGCCTCCCTTTGGAGTATATTTACGGGCATTTTCTGCAAGTGTGTTTATCATAAACAGCGTCAACGCCTTGTCAGCTTTCACATAGGTATCCGTTGGTGTCACTTCCAGTTGTTGCTGTTTCATTTCGAAAGCACGGCTTCCTTTCCGTATCAGATTGAAAAGCTCGTTCAACCCGAATGTTTCTATATTCAAGCTCAGGCTACCCTGTTTCATTTTAATCCATAAAGCAAGGATATCATTGTATTCATTGATGGTTGTCACCAATTCGTCCATATATTGATACTTCTCGGCTTTGATGTGTTCGTCATGGATAAAACCCTTTTCCGTCAGTTTATGCACTTCATTAATAATACGGTCTATGTACGGATGAATACCGTTCACAATGGCCATACACGCTTTCTTTATAAGATTCTGACGTTTATTTCCGGCTATATGCTGTTCGTACACATACCGTTCTTTTTCCAACCGACGGCGTTCGTCACCCAGCGAAATGGAAGTCATACCATTATCAAGCGCCCATGTAATATAAGGAGCAATCACATGTAGTATTGCTTTCTCATCCTTCGTAAGACGTTTGGGTAATACCAACTGCCCATCTTCTATCCGAATGTCTTTTACATTGAAAAGTTCCTCTATATCTGTCTGCACAGCAGAAAGAATGGCATCTACAATCTCTTCTTCCGTCTGCGCATCCGTGGGAATAGAAGCGGTTATTTTCTGGCAAATGTCCAACATCTGCCTCAAACGGTGCAAATGTACATGATTACGTTCTTTAGACCGCTTATTGAATATCCAAAAGAATAAAACCACCAGTATAAAACCGACAATCACGAAGAAGAGTAAAATATTGAGTTGCCGGGCTTCACTTTCCAAAGCCTGATAACGGCTTTCCAACTCCTTATCCTGCCGGGTATCTTCCAGAATATCCAGATAAATATTGCGATTATAATCGGAATGTTGCTTCATTTCCAGTCCGGCATACGTAACACTCAGTTGTTCGCGAATACGTGAAATCCATTCCGGAACGGTTCGTAACTTACGCTCTATCCATGCTTTTTCTGAAGAAATGGTATCCCGTATATCATAGGTTTTCAACCAGTCCAGGCTATCGTGGCAATCATAAAAACGGCGATGATGGCTGTTCACACACTCCAAGGCAAGCGTCAATGTATCCAATGCTTCGGCGTAGTTATCATGTGCATTCAGATATTTACCAATAGAAACATAGGCACCGGCAATCTGATACACATCATTATATTGCTTGAATTTCTTCAAAGCCAATTGTCCTAAACGCATGGGCAACAGAGAATCAACGGGAACATCAAACTGTTTCAATGCATGAGAACGCCTGACCTGGAAAAAGTCATAATTATCGGGAGATGCCATCAGGTTAGCAAGCCCCTGTACTCCATTACCTTCAAAATACAAGTATCCTCCGCGGGATGCCATTTTCCAAGTTGTATACAGTTCGTCGAATTCACGCAAACGACGTTCATCCGCCGTTTCACCATCACAAAGTGCTGCCGATCCTTTTATATAATGATAATACAGTAACTGGTTCGTATCCGCTACAAGTTCTTCCTGCGGATATATTTCGTTGATGGAAGCCACCGCTTCCGGACGTTGTTGCAGATAGTAGTAATAAACTGCGGAAACGATATAAAATTCGGAGCGTGCATAGTTCAGTCTCAACCGTTCGTGCTTATCTACGAAAAGCTTGTTATCTTCATCTATTCGTTTCATGCGGCGGAGGGCACTGTTCCGATAGTCATAAAATTCTTTGTTCATGGCCGTTCGCTGATAGATTTTCATCAATCCGATATCGGCAACCAGCAGTTCCAGTTCATTTTTCGTGAGACTATACACATCTTTATGAAACTTCTCCGCTTTCTCAAAATCCATGCGCATAAAAGCACAAAAACCCAGATTATTGGATGCTTCCGCTTTCCCCTGACTATACAGATTCACTTTTCCATAAGCTTGCGTGGCAGCATGACAAGAAGAGTCCAGGTCTTTATACCGATAAGAATAAGCCACTTGGTTGAGCGAATCGATAAGATGTACTTCCTTGGTGGGAGCAGTACCCACACAAGAAATCATTACTATGCAAAAACACAGTAAGCCCACCAATCGTATATGAGGAAACCGTTTCACTTAGCAAAGCTACAAATAAATCCGGGAAAGAAAAAAGATTTTTCTACAATAAGTCTTGTAGAATGTAGCGGGAAATTCATAACTTTGCAGCCGTATTAAACAAATAGGTAACATCTATTACAAAATGAGCGAAAAAGCACCCGTAATGGTATTCTCCGGAACTAACTCGAGATACCTTGCAGAGAAAATCTGCGCAAGCCTTGATTGCCCTCTGGGAAAGATGAACATCACCCACTTTGCTGATGGTGAGTTTGCTGTTTCCTATGAAGAGTCAATTCGTGGCGCACATGTATTCCTGGTTCAATCCACCTTCCCTAATTCCGACAATTTAATGGAACTTCTGCTGATGATCGACGCAGCTAAAAGAGCGTCTGCAAAAAGTGTTGTTGCAGTCATTCCATATTTCGGTTGGGCACGACAGGACAGAAAAGACAAACCTCGCGTTTCTATCGGCGCAAAGTTAGTAGCCGATTTACTTTCAGTAGCAGGTATCGATCGTTTGATTACGATGGATCTCCATGCTGATCAAATCCAAGGTTTCTTCAACATTCCGGTAGATCACTTGTATGCTTCGGCAGTGTTCCTCCCCTATATTGAGTCCTTGAAATTGAAAGATCTTGTAATCGCTACGCCGGATGTGGGTGGTTCCAAACGTGCCAGCACATTCTCAAAGTATTTGGGAGTTCCCCTGGTATTGTGCAACAAATCACGTGAGAAAGCAAACGAAGTTGCATCCATGCAGATTATCGGTGATGTAACCGATAAAAATGTAGTATTGGTAGATGACATTGTAGATACAGCCGGTACTATCACCAAAGCAGCTAACATTATGTTGGATGCCGGTGCTAAATCAGTACGCGCTATTGCAAGCCACTGTGTAATGTCCGACCCGGCGTCTTTCCGCGTACAGGAATCCAGTCTGACCGAAATCGTATTTACCGATAGTATCCCCTACTCTAAGAAATGCGCGAAAGTAAAACAACTCAGTATTGCTGATATGTTTGCAGAAACCATTAAGAGAGTGGTAAATAATGAGTCTATCAGTTCACAATACATTATCTAAATTGCCTTTGGCAATTTAGAAATTAAAAATTAATAATTAAAAATTAAAGGCTGCGCGATGTTACATTAACTGCGCAGCCTTTAATTTTTAATTATTAATTTTTAATTTAATTCCAGTCTTCCCATTTTATACGTGCCCTTTTTTATTACTTTTCCGTTTTTATCCGTTTCAACAAAAGGACCGTGTTTTTTGCCTTGCTTGAAGAAGCCTTCGTAACGATTACCGTTTTTATCCTCCTGTATACCGTTACCTTCTTCCATACCATTCACAAAACCACCTTTATACTTAGTTCCATCTGTCATTATCAAAGTTCCCTGACCATTGAACTGGTTGTTTTTCCATTCGCCTTCGTAGGAATCACCTACATTCCATTTATACGTTCCGCGGCCGTCACGTTGGTTGTCTTTCCAGTCCCCGTCATAGACCGCACCACTTGCCCAAGTAAACACACCTTTTCCGTGTTGCATGCCGTCTTTGAAGTTTCCTACATATTTATTGCCGTTGGCGTGATAATAAATGCCGGCTCCGGTACGTTCACCTTGCACATACGCACCTTCATAGCGGTCGCCGGTGTGGAAGAAGTAAATACCTTTGCCATGTTGCATATCATCTTTCCAGTCGCCTACATATTTATCTCCGTTGGCATATTCGAAAGTTCCTTTTCCATCACGCACATCGTTCTTCCAGTCACCTTCGTATTTACAGCCGTCATTCCAGACAAAAGTACCTTTACCCTCTTTCTTGTCATTCTTCCAGGAACCTTCATATTTAGAACCGTTTTTCCAGGTGTATGTACCTTGACCTTCACGTTTATCATTTACCCAGTCTCCTTCGTAAATGTCACCGGTATAGTAGTACATTGTACCTTTGCCTTGCTGATAATCCTGAAACCACATGCCGTCATAACGGTTGTTGTTCATGAAATAGTAGATACCCTTACCGTGTTGCTGGTCCTGAAACCATTGTCCTTCGTACTTTTCGCCGTCAGGAAATGTATAAGTACCATATCCTTCACGTTTTCCTTTCACATATTCACCCTCGTAGACATTGCCATTCTTGAAAACCGTCTTACCTTTTCCGTTGGGTTTACGTCCTTTCATTTCACCCGTATATACGGAGCCATCTTTAAAGGTATGAGTTCCTATCTTTATTTCAGAAGAGAAAGTTGTTTTTACTTTGTCGAAGAAACCGGATTTCTTTTCCTGGGCCGTCGCCCCGCCTTGGGACATGAATACCAGAATGAGTGCAGTATATAGATATTTCATTGAAAATTATAAATTAGCGATTTTAATAATAAGACGTGTAAACGCAGCAACTTGTTACACGTCCTATATAGTATTTGCACAAAGATACAATTAATCTGCTAAAAGGAAGGGGTATCACACCTTTTTTATGACATTTTTTTGCCGGATACAATTTCTTTTAATGTCTCTTTGCACAAATAGCGTGAGGCAAGTTCGCGTATCTCGGCAGGAGTAATTGTCTTCACTGCTTCTACGGCATCCCTCACATACGAGTCCGGGAGGCCGGAAGTATGAATAAAGATCCAGGCATCCGCCAGTGAGAAGGCAGACTCATAGCTGCGACACATATCGCCCAACATATAGTTTCTCACCATGGCAAGTTCTTCGGCAGGTACGAGGTCATTTTGCAGGCGGTCTATTTCATGGTAAACTTCTTTGATAAGCGGCTCTACAAATTCATTGGCAGTCTCTGCATTGACAACCAACAATCCACTATCGGGATAAGGCATGATACCGGCAGATATACCATACGTATATCCTTTATCTTCACGAATATTAGACATCAAACGGCTACCGAAATACCCTCCGAACAAGGTAACCAGAACGCGAACTTTCAAATAATCAGGATGGCGTCGATCCAAAGAAAGCATTCCCATGCGAACAGCACTTTGCATTGCATCGGCACGCTCGGTAAAAATACGTTTCTCAGAAGAAGTTACCGGAACATAAGACAGTTTTTCCGGTTTGCGGAAATCTTTACCGAAAGGTTCATTTCCAAAAAGAGTTTCAATACGACGGATAGCGTCTTCACTGACCTTCCCCGCAAGATAGATACTGCAATTTCCGGAATGATAATATCGGTCGTAAAACGATTGCAAGACAGAAGGGTTGATCAAATGATAATCTTCCTTCTGCACTAATTGCCCGCACGGATGCGTATCGCCATATACGGCATTTATCAAAGTGCGATGGGCCAGAAAGTCCACCTTGGAGCTGTTCACAAGAAATTGCTGGATATTGCTGTCGATAATCACTCCCAACTCTTTTTCAGGGAAAAGAGGTTCTTTTACGATAGATTCAAAAATATCTAAAGTTTCCGGCAGATATTTATTCAAAGAATAAAGGGTGATATAAGCATACTCGGACGAGCTGGAAAGCTCCAACCAAGCACCATAGTAATCCAATTTTTCGGCAATGGCTGCGGCCGAATAACGCCGGGTACCTTCGCGCAGCATCCGGTTGGTAAACAAAGCCTGCAAGCGTTGGTTCTGTTGCCAGCGTCCACCTTCTATCAACAGGTCAATTCGGACTACTTCATTATCCCCGGCATTGAGTATATATAAAGGTATGCCATTTTTCATCACCCGACATTCGGGAGATGGCACTGCCAGTTGTTCCGGCTCACAAATACGGGGCTGGATAGTTCTGTCTAACATATTTTCAAGAATTCTTCAGCCTTTTTCAAATCCTGGGGAGTATCAATGCCGATGGTCTCTACTTCGGTAATACCGGCTTTAATGGTATAGCCATTCTCCAGCCAACGAAGTTGTTCCAGCGATTCTGCCAGTTCCAGCGAAGATTGCGGCAACGAAGTAATCTCTTTTAAAACTTCAGCACGATAGGCGTATAATCCTATATGCTTATAATAAGTGTGATTTTTCAGCCAATCCTGTTTTTCCGCATTTCGCTGATAAGGAATAATAGAGCGACTGAAATAGAGTGCATTCATGTTCTTATTCAGCACTACTTTCGGAGAATTGATATTCTCCAAAGCTTCAAATCCATTCTCAGGAGTAAAAGGTTTCACCAGTGTAGCAATCTGGGTCGTAATATCGTCGAAGCAAGCTTTTACAGTTTCCAGTTGGGAGGGTTGAATAAAAGGCTCGTCACCCTGAATGTTGACTACGACATCAAAGTCTCCCCCTATTTTAGTATATGCTTCATAGCAACGATCCGTGCCGCTTTTATGATTAACGGAAGTCATCACTACTTTACCTCCGAAAGCTTTTACAGCTTCTTCGATCCGTTCATCATCTGTGGCCACATAAGCATTGTCCAGAATACCTGCCACTTGTTCATATACTCGCTGTATTACAGTTTTACCTCCCAGCATGGCCAACGGTTTTGCAGGAAAACGCGTGGATGCGTAACGGGCGGGAATGATTCCTAAAAACTTCAACATATTTATATTTACGATTTTATAGATACGCGGACGACACGGATTAGACGGACGAACGCGGATTTTAATTTATTATATAGTATAACACAACTTTTTAGATCCGCGTTCGTCCGCTTTATCCGCGTCGTCCGCGTACCCATTTTAAATTACTCTATTTCTTTCAATCCCCGGCAAATATAGTCCCTTTTTAAATCGTCGGGTTTATAGACTGTATCATCACATGATAATAAGTCCAGATCCAACCGGACTATTTCTTGTTTTTTCTCTTCAGGCATCCGCCCCGCTTCCCGTTCAATAGCTTTCAAACAAGAAGTTATTTCCTCCGCATCGCTACTGGAAATAAAACGTGCCACCTGATTGGAAAATAAGGATGAACGCCGGAAATAAAGCGGTTTAGTCTCTTCTTCCGTAGAAAAACGAATACCAGGAAACAGTTCTTTCAACCGCTTCCGCGCCAACGAAAGATTCTCTTTCTGTTGCTCGTTACTACCGATGCTGATTGTATAAACCACTTTCGAAATCAAGAATTTAGACCGACACTTGAACTTTAATCAAAGAAGTCATCCAAACCAGTTTCTGATGCCGGTTCAGAATTAACGTCCCCATTATCCTTACAAGGATCGAAACCTTCCGGAAGTTGGAATGTTTCACTTTCATCATATCCCAGTGTCTTGTCTCCAAGTACTTTTACCATATATTTAGACCAGATAGGCAATGCCATAGAAGCACCTTGCCCATGCAGCATAGTGTCGAAATGAATATCGCGTTCTTCTCCACCAACCCAGCATCCGGATACCAATGAAGGAGTAAAGCCCATAAACCAACCATCTGCATTATAGTTAGTTGTTCCGGTCTTACCACCCATATCAGCTTTCACACCTAAGCGACGAACACGTCCACCTGTTCCCTCATTAATAACGGCACGAAGCATAACCAACATCTTATAAGCGCTGGAAACACTGATAACCTCTTCCATTTCCGGAGAGAACGTAGCCAGTACATTACCATCACTGTCTTCTATACGGGTTACAAACATAGGTGCCACACGAATTCCTTTATTGGGGAATGCCGTATATGCACTTACCATTTCTCCTACTGAGATCTCGCAAGGTCCAAGGCAAAGAGCAATAGAAGGTACTATCTCACGATTGCGCACGCCGAAACTATGTAACAATCGTTTCAGCTCATACGGGTTTAATTTACTCATCAATCGTGCCGTAATCCAGTTGTCCGAATTAGCTAAGCCCCATTTCAAAGTCACCATTTCTCCGTAGCGTTTAGTATTTGCATTACGGGGTGCCCAAGGGTTACCATTTTCATCGAAACCCTGAAATTCCACATGTCGCATCTCATCGCAAGGAGAAAATCCATTCTCCATAGCCAGTGAATATACATAAGGTTTCATAGTAGAACCAATCTGACGACGTCCTACCATTGCCATGTCGTATTGGAAGTAATTATAATTAGGCCCGCCTACATACGCCTTTACATGCCCGTTGTGCGGATCCATTGACATAAAACCGGCACGAAGGAAGTGTTTGTAATAACGGATAGAATCCATAGGTGTCATGATCGTATCCTTTTCACCATTCCAGGTAAATACCGACATTTCTTCAGGTGTATTGAAAGCCTTTTCTATTTGAGCATCCGATGCTCCGGCTTTCTTCATGGTCCGATAACGATCAGACTGTTTCATGGTGCGGGCAAGGATTTCATCTACCTGATCCTTCGTAATTCTATTACTGTAGGGTGCTTGTTTCCGTCCCTTCTTTTCTTTAAAGAAATAGCCTTGTAGTTCTTTCAGGTGCTCTTCTACTGCCTCTTCTGCATATTGCTGCATACGGGAGTCAATAGTCGTATAGATTTTCAGACCATCCGTATAAAGGTTATACTTTGAACCATCTTTCTTTATATTCTTTTCGCACCAGCCGAACAGAGGATTATTTTCCCAATCAAGAGAATCTTCATAAAATTTCTGCATCTGCCAGCCCCGATAATCTCCCTTCACAGGCTTCTTGGCATTTAATACTCCACGCAGATATTCGCGGAAATAGGTTGCCATACCTTCTTTATGGTCAACACGGGTATATTTCAAGGTCAGTGGAAGTGCTTGCAGTGAATCACATTCTTCAGCAGTGATATATCCTGCTTTACGCATTTGATCGAGCACCACATTACGGCGTCCGCGTGAACGCTCGTTGAAACGAACTGGATTATAAAGAGCCGGATTTTTACACATACCAACTAAAGTGGCAGCTTCTTCTATTTTTAAATCTTTAGGTTCACAGCCAAAGTAAGTATTGGCTGCAGTTTTGATACCGACTGCATTGTTTAAAAAGTCAAATTTATTAAGATACATCGTAAGTATCTCTTCCTTGGTATAGTAACGCTCCAATTTCACTGCAATTACCCACTCAATGGGTTTCTGAAACAAACGTTCCATTACATTGTCTGCACTGGGCGAATAGAGTTGTTTCGATAATTGCTGGGTAATCGTACTACCCCCACCTGCATTCTTTTGGAATAATAAACCACGCTTCACAATGGCACGAAACAGAGCAATTGCATCAATTCCGGAATGCTCGGCAAAACGCACATCTTCTGTTGCAATCAATGCATTGATGATATTGGGGGATAAATCATTATAGCCCACATATACACGGTTCTCTTTGCTAAACGAATAAGTACCAAGTACCTTCCCGTCTTCCGAGAAAACTTGTGTAGCAAACTTATAATTAGGGTTTTCCAGATCTTCAACAGGAGGCATATAGCCTATCCAACCTTTAGCAATGGAGAAGAAAACAGTGACGCAAGCCAATACTATGACGGCTAAGAATATCCAAAGGATTTTTATGATGTTCTTTATCATGTTTATTACTGTAAATTCACTAAATCAATAAAATAGATTACCTGTAAAAATAACAAGGCAAAGGTACGGAATTATATTGGAACACCCTTATAAATTCTATAGAAAACTCTTAAAACGCCACACTTTATCATCCAAAATGCCACATCTTAGCGGGTAAAACACCACACTTCAGCAAGCACAAAGTGTGGCATTTCGGAGAATGAAATGTGGCATTTCCGATGATAAAGTGTGGCGTTTGAGGGGATAGAATATGGCATTTTGGTGACCAAAAAGGTGGGGGAATTGAGCATTTTAGAGGCATTTTTTGCTTGGAAATCGACCGTTCCCATGCTGTTTTCGCTTAGGGAAAAAGTAAAAAATCAAAGAATAAATTATTATTATTCAATACTTTAGTCAAAACAAATAGTACATTTTTCTTTCTTATATATTCTTTATATAATAACAACAGCAGAAAAGAAAAAGAAAAGCTGCTGCTGATACCGGTAATGATCCAAGCAAATTCCGGCATTCATTTCACCACATGAGCAGCTTCATCCCATGGGATTGTTTTTTTCGTCTCATGAGATATTTTTTTTCATCCCACGGGGCAAAACTTTTTGTCCCATGAGCTGAAGATCGCCGGCTATGGAGACGAAAAAAACTTCTAAATTTTCTCCCGTCTTTCTTCCGTACTCCGCATCTTTTCCGTACCTTTGAACTCTCGAAAAGAAACAAAATAACGAACGATATGGAAAACAGAAGTTTAGTCACCATTGCCGAGCATAGCAAGGAAAAAATCCTCTACATGATCGAGATGGCGAAGCAGTTTGAAGCCCGTCCCAACCGTAGGCTGCTGGAAGGGAAAGTGGTTGCAACCCTCTTTTTCGAGCCGTCCACCCGTACAAGACTCAGTTTTGAAACAGCAGCCAACCGCTTAGGAGCCCGTGTAATCGGGTTTAGTGACCCCAAAGCAACGAGTTCTTCGAAAGGCGAAACCCTGAAAGATACCATCAAAATGGTGAGTAACTACGCCGATATCATCGTGATGCGGCATCATCTGGAAGGAGCAGCCCGCTATGCCAGCGAAGTAACCACAGTGCCTATCGTCAATGCCGGAGACGGAGCCAACCAGCATCCTTCACAAACGATGCTCGACCTCTACTCCATCTACAAAACCCAGGGTACACTGGAGAACCTGAATATTTTCCTCGTTGGTGACCTCAAATATGGCCGCACCGTACACTCCCTGCTGATGGCAATGCGTCACTTCAACCCAACTTTCCACTTCATAGCTCCTGATGAATTGAGAATGCCCGAAGAATACAAAATTTACTGCCGCGATCATGGCATCAAGTACGTGGAGCATACGGACTTTACGGAAGAAACCATAGCAGATGCCGACATCCTCTACATGACTCGTGTGCAGCGTGAACGCTTCACTGACCTCATGGAGTACGAACGGGTGAAGAACGTTTACATCCTGCGCAACAAGATGCTGGAACATACCCGTCCTAATCTGTGTATTCTGCATCCCCTGCCCCGCGTCAATGAAATCGCTTATGACGTAGACGATAATCCGAAAGCTTACTACTTCCAGCAAGCTCAAAACGGTCTGTATGCTCGTGAGGCTATCCTCTGCGATGTATTAGGCATTACACTGGATGAGGTGAAAGCCTAAATTGTACTTTGTAAATTGCTAAATTGTAAATTGAAAGATGAGCGAAAAAAAACAAGAATTACAGGTTGCCGCATTAGAAAACGGTACAGTTATCGACCATATCCCCTCTGAAAATCTGTTCACTGTAGTCTCTTTACTGGGACTGGAACACATGAATAACAATATCACCATTGGCTTTAATCTCAAAAGCGGAAAGCTGGGTACTAAAGGCATTATTAAAATTGCGGATAAATTTTTCTGCGATGATGAAATTAATCGCATCGCCGTGGTAGCACCTAATGTGAAGCTGAATATTATCCGGGATTATGAAGTGGTGGAAAAACGTGAAGTTAGCCTTCCTGAAGAACTTCGCGGCATTGTAAAGTGTGCTAATCCCAAATGTATCACGAACAACGAACCCATGGCGACGTTATTCCATGTAGTGGATAAGGAAAATTGCGTGATCCGATGTCACTATTGCGAGAAAGAACAAAACAGGAACGAAATTGAAATAATATAAAAGCTCGTAACTCTTTAGTCATGAAACAAGACTGGAAGCCCGGAACAATGATTTACCCGCTTCCTGCCGTATTGGTAAGTTGCGGAAGCACTCCGGAAGAATACAACATAGTAACAATTGCATGGACGGGAACGATTTGTACGAACCCGCCCATGTGCTATATTTCAGTACGCCCGGAACGTTACTCCTACGAAATCCTGAAACGGAATATGGAGTTTGTCATTAATCTCACGACCAAAGATATGGCGCGTGCAACGGATTGGTGTGGCGTACGTTCCGGGAAAGACTACAATAAGTTCGAAGAAATGCATCTGACACCGGGAAAAAGTACTGTGGTCAATGCTCCCCTTATTGAAGAATCCCCCTTGTGTATAGAATGCCGTGTAAAGGAAATCATGTCACTCGGCTCGCATGATATGTTTATTGCCGATGTGGTAAACGTACGTGCCGACGACCGGAACCTGAATACGGAAACCGGAAAACTGGAACTGGCGGAAGCTAATCCACTGGTTTATGTACATGGAGGGTACTATGAATTGGGTGAAAAGATCGGTAAATTTGGCTGGTCTGTTGAGAAGAAAAGATAGTGATTAACGGTTAGTGATAAGTGATGAACAAAGTTTTGAAAATATTTATCCTGTGCCTTTTGTTTTTCCCCGCTACAATGTGGGGGCAATCTCATCTTGTGCCCGGTACGGCGGTTGAAGAACCTCTGAGCAAACATCACCATGACCGTCCGGTGAACTTCGGTATTAAGGGTGGGTTCACCTCTTCCCTCTTTCTTGTATCCAACCTTACATTGAACGGTATCACAATAGACGAGGTGCAGAATAACTATAAGATAGGTTATTTCGGTTCTGTCTTTATGCGTATCAACTTTGAACGCCACTTCCTGCAACCGGAAATATCCTACAACATTAACCGTTGCAACATTACTTTCGAAAAACCTGCCGCAGAGGATGCCCCTTTGGAAATGGCATCTATTACGTCATCCATTCACAGCGTAGATATCCCTGTGATCTATGGATATAATGTTATCAAGGAGGGACCTTATAGTCTGGCTGTATTCGGCGGTCCAAAGTTCCGTTATATCTGGAATAAAAAAAGCGAAGTCACTTTTGAGAATTTTGACCAGCAGGGAATCAGCGAAAGATTGCGGCCATTGAACCTCAGCTTCACCCTTGGAGTAGCCGTTACCATTTCCCGCATTTTCTTCGACTTCCGTTATGATATAGGATTACATAATATATCGCGCAAAGTGACTTATGATGACGGTGTCGCCGAAGGTGATCCACCCGCTGACGAAATACGTTTCCACCGTCGAGATAATGTTCTCAGCTTTTCCTTTGGAGTATTCTTTTAGAAAGTAAATTTCTGTCTTTTCTGACAGTTTATTCATTTTTTTACCGTAAATTTGTGCGCTTAATAAGAGAACACAGATTTATCAAACTTATCTAAGTAAGCAAAATGAAAAGAGACGATTTAATTTTCGATATCATCGAAAAAGAACATCAACGTCAGCTCAAAGGTATTGAACTGATTGCATCAGAGAATTTTGTAAGTGACCAAGTAATGGAGGCAATGGGCTCCTGTCTCACTAACAAGTATGCAGAAGGTTATCCCGGCAAACGTTACTACGGAGGTTGCGAAGTAGTAGACCAGAGCGAACAAATTGCTATCGACCGCATAAAGGAAATCTTTGGTGCAGAATGGGCGAACGTGCAACCCCACTCAGGTGCACAAGCTAATGCAGCTGTATTCCTCGCTGTATTGAATCCGGGTGACAAATTCATGGGATTGAATCTGGCTCACGGCGGTCACCTCTCACACGGTTCTTTAGTAAATACTTCCGGTATCATCTATACTCCTTGTGAATATAATTTGAATAAAGAAACCGGTCGCGTAGACTATGACCAGATGGAAGAAGTTGCTTTACGCGAAAAACCAAAGATGATTATCGGTGGTGGTTCAGCATATTCCCGCGAATGGGACTACAAGCGTATGCGCGAAATCGCAGACAAAGTAGGTGCTATCCTGATGATCGATATGGCTCACCCTGCCGGACTGATTGCAGCTGGATTGCTGGAAAACCCTGTGAAGTATGCTCATATCGTTACTTCTACCACACATAAGACTTTGCGTGGTCCTCGCGGTGGTATCATCCTGATTGGCAAAGACTTCCCTAATCCTTGGGGAAAAACAACCCCGAAGGGTGAAATCAAGATGATGTCTCAGTTGATCGACTCAGCCGTATTCCCGGGTATCCAAGGTGGTCCGTTGGAACACGTCATTGCATCAAAAGCTGTAGCATTCGGTGAAATCCTGCAACCCGAATTCAAAGAATATGCTGCCCAAGTGAAGAAAAATGCAGCCGTACTGGCACAAGCATTAATCGACCGTGGCTTTACAATCGTTTCAGGTGGTACGGATAATCACTCTATGCTGGTCGACCTGCGTAGCAAATATCCTGATCTCACAGGTAAAGTGGCTGAAAAAGCATTGGTATCTGCCGATATCACTGTAAACAAGAATATGGTTCCGTTCGATAGCCGCTCTGCATTCCAGACTTCCGGTATCCGTCTGGGTACTCCTGCCATCACTACTCGTGGTGCTAAAGAAGATCTGATGCTGGAAATTGCAGAAATGATTGAAACGGTTCTGTCCAATGTAGAAAACGAAGCGGTTATTGCTGAAGTTCGCGCACGCGTGAATAAGACTATGGAAAAATATCCGCTGTTTGCATACTAAGAAAACGTATATAAAAACTTTTAGTTATAAAAAATCCGCAGTCTTCATCAGGCTGCGGATTTCTTTTTTATGTCTAATAGCTGATTTAGCTCAACCCTTCTATATTTCCATCCACAATATCAATATGCATAGCCTGTGGCTCTTTGGGAAGTCCCGGCATACGTAAAATTTCTCCTGCAATGGCAACAATCATTTCCGCACCGTTATTGATTACAATATCTTTGATGTGGAATTCAAAATTATTCACTGCACCATATATCTTCGGATCGGCAGAGAAAGAATATTGAGTTTTGGCTATACAAACTGGATAATGGCCAATGCCCATCTTCTCTATCAGTTTAATGATTTTGCGTGAATGAATGCTATAAGTCACCACGCTGGCACCATATAGATTACAAGCTATCTTCTCTATCTTTTGTTCTACACTATCATTCTCACTATAACTGAAGTTCAAAGGTTCGGAAGGTTTCTTCTCAATAGCATCCACTACCAGATTAGCAAGTTCCACAGCTCCTTCTCCACCTTCTGCAAATGCATTATTGACAGCAAAACCAACGCCTAATTTTTCCTCACAGTGATGACGGATCGCTTCTACTTCCTCATCCGTATCACTGGCAAAACGATTGAAAGCAACCACCACCGTCTGACCGAACGAACGCAGATTACGTATATGCTTATCAAGATTACCGAAACCTTGCTGCAATCCCTCCATATTGGGCTCTTTAATACGATCGAGGCTGACACCTCCATGCATTTTCAAACCTTGTGCAGTGGCAACAATCACAGTCAATTTTGGTTGCAATCCACTTTTACGGCATTTGATATTATAAAATTTCTCCGCACCGAGGTCAGCACCGAAGCCGGCTTCCGTTACAACATAGTCACCGAAAGTCATGGCCATTTTCGTTGCCAGAATAGAGTTACAACCATGTGCAATATTTGCGAAGGGACCACCATGAACAAAAGCAGCCGATCCTTCGGTAGTTTGAACTAAGTTCGGATTAATGGCATCTTTCAACAAGACAGTAATAGCTCCAGCAACACCTAACTCCTTCACTGTGAATGGACAACCATCAAAGCGGAAACCAAGAATAATATTTTCAATCCGTCGTTTCAAGTCATCTATATCCTTTGCCAGACAAAGAATAGCCATAATTTCGGATGCGGGAGTAATATCGAAGCCGGACTCTTCAGTAATACCGTTTGTACTGGGACCTAAACCCGTGACAATACTACGCAAAGAACGGTCGTTCACATCCAGTACACGCTGCCAGATAATTTCTTTCAGTCCGAAGCCGTCTGCCTGATGCTGATACAGATAATTATCGAGCAAAGCCGATATCATATTATGAGCCGAAGTGATGGCATGAAAATCCCCCGTAAAATGCAGATTTATCTTCTCCATGGGAAGCACTTGGGCATAACCGCCACCTGCTGCCCCACCCTTCATTCCGAAACAAGGTCCTAATGAAGGTTCACGCAAAGCAACAATCGCCTTTTTACCAATTTTATTCAATCCCAAAGCCAGACCGATAGAAACTGTTGTTTTACCAATACCTGCTTTGGTGGCAGTAATGGCGGTAACCAGTATCAGGTTACTTTTCTTCACTTTCTCTTCATCAATCAAATTCGTTGGAATTTTAGCGATATACCGTCCGTAGTTTTCTACTTCTTCGCGCGGAATACCCACACCTTCGGCCACCTGCTTAATTTTCTTCAGCTCTATGCTGCGAGCTATTTCAATGTCTGATTTCATACAGAGTATTTTTTAAAATAACAACTTTCTTTTTGAAAGCTACAAATGTACGAAAAAGAGTGCAGATAGCAAGATTTTAGAATAAGAAAGCCTCTGCTATCTTATTCAAGTGTCAAAGCGATACCTTCTACACGATCCGGGTTTGAACCTTCCGGCTCGACCATATCGAAAGAACGTGTTCCGGCCGGCAATGGAGCGAAATAAAGAGTATAATCAGCTTCCCCACTTTCCGGCATGTAGAATTTTTCCCCTAAAGGAATACCCTCCGAACGAAGAACAGGACACACTGTTCCATTATCCGCTACCAACTGGATATTCTTCATAATTTGTATCCAGTATTTAGGTATATAATAGGCACGAATCCGCAGGATCGTAGCAGTATCCGTCAACACTACCTGGCGGATTTCAGGAATATCGTTATTGCTTTTCTTCACAGTCGGGAAGTTCACCACTTTATATCCATTCTCTTCCCCTAAGCTCATCACATATTCGTTTGCATTCAGCAGGCGACGAAGTTTTCGTTTCAAGCTGTGTGCACTATATCCGAACCATTTTTCTACAATACATCCTTCAGGTGAAATAAGGACATAATTTGGAATTCCACGTACTCCATATTTGGCAAATAATCCATTACTTCCTTTCAATTCATTCAGATTCTGCCAAGTCATTTCATGGGTTTTAGAGGCAGTTTTCCAACCTTTCTTGGTATCGATGCTCAGACTTACTATTGTCAGGCGATCTTTGTACATCTCAGCCACTTCCTTCATTTCGGGTAGAGCCATAAGGCACGGACCGCAACCACGACTCCAGAAATCCAACATGATATATTTGCCTTTAAAATCAGCCAGGCGGTGTACATTTCCCTCCAGGTCGTACAAATCAGCATCTGCCATTTCATCACCCACTTCCACTACTTGGGGAGGAAAGAGATATGTATATGTATTCATTGCCAAATCGGTCTGTTTTTCTTCATCGGTCAGTCCTTCATAGAGAGCAATCACTTCTTCTTTATAAGGATAATTTTCAGTATACTTTGCTGACATTGCCAACTTCTCCAATTGCTCCAGCCAAATATCGTCAACAGGAATCTGCTTCATACGTTTTATAGTGTTGGCATCAATACGGATCGTAATTTCATCTTCCAGTTTCCGTAAACTATCAGCTTGTGCACGTATCGCCTTTCTTTCTTCGTCCACCGCACTTCCTGCATACTTCCGGCGATATGCACGCTGCAACAAAGAATTGCGCTGATATTCATTCCACAATTCGCGTGAGTCGTTTATAAAGGCCTGATTAGCCACTTGTTCCGGAACAGTGCTTTCCACATTCCAAGTTCGTATCAGTGTGTTTTCACCGCTTATCCGTATATTATCTCCCGGACGAACCCAAAGCCTTAAACTCATGGAAGGAAACTTGTCACTTCTTCCCATCATATCCACTATTTCTGTTTCGTTCCCCAATGTTTCTGCCTGAAAACGAAAATGTCCGTTACGAATCGTATCAACACCGATACTGTTACCCACATTTCCATCTAAACGAAACAAAGTGATTAAAGCTCCGTCTTCTACATTCTTTACTTGCCCTTCTATTGTAAAAGTCCCTTGAGCTTGTGCTGCCCAAACACTTGTCATTAAGAACAGCGTTACAATCTCTTTTTTCATATACGTGCTGTTTAGTTATAAAATTATATATCTATGCACAAAACTATATGATTTCTCCGAGATCAACAAACAAAATTACGATTATTTCGTAATCAGCTGTTTTATTTAGTATTATGTATCTATTATCGAGTGTTTTTACTTTCAGTCAATATATATCCGTCCATCATCCGTATGATTCTTTCTGCTTCGCGGGCATTCTCTTCAGAGTGGGTAACCATAACAACAGTGGCCCCATCACGATTCAGTTCTTTCAGGAGGCTCATCACTTCATTACCGTTCGTAGAATCCAGATTACCTGTAGGTTCATCGGCGAGAATAATACGGGGATTGGTAACAATGGCACGCGCTATGGCCACACGCTGCTGCTGTCCACCGGAAAGTTGTTGCGGATAATGCTCGGTGCGGTGAGCTATTTGCATGCGCTCCAAAGCCTCATTGACACGTTTCACACGCTCACGCGTAGATACTCCGGCATAGAGCAAAGGAAGTTCCACGTTTTCAAAGACTGTAAGTTCATCTATCAGGTTGAAACTTTGGAATACAAAACCAAGATTTCCGTTACGCAAATCCGTACGGTCATTCTCGGAGTAGTGGGAAACTTCCTGATCCAGAAACCAAAGTTCACCGGAAGTGGGATTGTCAAGCAAACCTATCATATTCAGCAAGGTAGACTTGCCACAACCGGAAGGTCCCATAATGGCAACAAACTCTCCCTGATTGATTTCTAAACTTACTTCATTCAATGCAGTGGTCTGTACGCTTTCCGTACGAAATATTTTGGTGAGGTTAACTGTTTTAATCATAATCGTATATTGTATTGTTATTATCTTAAACATTTATTTATTCATATCTCAAGGATACTACCGGATTTTGAGAAGCTTTCCTCCAAGTTTGCCCGATTACCGTAAGCAAAGTAATCCCTGCAATGACTGCTCCTGCCAGTATGAACAACCACCAACTTATGGCAGTCTGATAAGCAAATTCGCTCAGCCAACGGTACATAAGGTAATATCCAATGGGAGATGCCACAACAAAAGCAATTCCCACCCATTTGAGGTATTCCATACAGAACATCTTTACGATCCGGTCGGAATGGGCACCGTTTACTTTACGGACACCGATTTCTTTCGTTCGCTGTTCTGTGGAGAGGGCAACCAGACCAAATACACCCAGCATAGCAATAACGATGGCTAATACTGTGAAGAATAGCAACATACGGCTTTGTTGATGTTCCTTGGCATAGTTCTTATTCAATGCATCGGAAAAGAACTGATAACTGAAATCCTTTACGAATAAATCATCCTGTACAGCCATCTCTTCGTATTTTCTCTGAATGAACTTCAGAGTCTCCTGCCGATGTTCGGGAGCTATTTTTATATGCATATACGATAATGCTTCCGGAGAATAATAAAGAATAGCAGGCTTTATCTTTTCGCGCAGAGACTGGAAATTAAAATCTTTCACCACTCCTACAATATGCATCTTACCCCAGGTACTCATTTGTAACTCCATACCGATAGGATCAGCTACCTTCATACCCTTCCAGGCAGCCTCGTTAATCACAATACCGGGATTCCTGTCTCCCCAATATTTGCCAAAATCAGATTCCAGCAATTTCCCTTTTATCAGCTCTAAACCAAATGTCTTACTGAAATCCCCATCGGCAAATACTATTACCATTTTTAGCGAATCTTCCTGTCCGTCTATATTTGTCCAACGGAATAGGCTACCGTCTCCATGGGCTTCACCTTCTCCAAGATTCTCGATAGGTGCTCCCATAGATATACTTTTCACATTTGGATTTCTCAATAATTCCTGTTTGAATCCAGCCACATTATACCATAAACTGGTATAGACAGATACCACGTTTTCCTTGTCAAGCCCCAAATCTTTGTTTTGCATATACTGGAGCTGCTTAAAGACGATAGCAGTCAGCAACATCAGTGTAAGAGCTATAATAAACTGTATGCATACCAATCCTTTGATAAGTCCTCCCTTCTTACCTGTTTTCTGTCCACCTTTAAAAGCAAGTAATGGATTGATGGAAGAAAGATAAAAAGCCGGATAACTTCCTGCCAAACAACCGATTCCTACTATACCGAACAATACATAAAAGAAGACAGTCCAACTCAGCCGCAGTGAAATTTCCGTATCCATGAACTTATTGAATAACGGCAACATCAACTCTGTCAAAGCTAATGCCAGTATCAAAGAGATGAATGCCTGCACCAGACTTTCCGAAAGAAACTGTGAGATCAGAGTTTTCCGCTTGGCTCCTGTTATTTTGCGTACGCCTATTTCTTTATAACGCATAGAAGCCCGTGCCGTAGAAAGTGTTGTAAAGTTGAAGGCTCCCATAAAGATAACTAATATAGCCAGAGCTGTAAACAGATAGATAGTGGCCATGTTGCCATGATTCTTTACGCAAGGATCGGGAAAAGTAGTATTCAGATGAATATCTTTGACTGATTGAAAACGCAACAAAGTTCGCTTTTCCCCAAACTTACTAAGCGCCCGACTCATGCTTTTCAATTCCTGCTGATACATTTTTCCTTCATCACCAGCCTTCATCTTTACATATACATGGATACTCTCACGAAAATGATCCCAATTATGACCCATCATCCCCATGCCATAAGCCTCCATCGGATAAACAATATCAAACCGGATATGGCTCTTTGAAGGTATCTTCACCACTGCAACTACATTATAGATTCTTTCTCTTCCATACCCGCTATAAGTTAATTTCTGTCCTACTGCCGGTTTCTTACCAAACATTTTCTGTGCCGTCGATTCCGACAAAACGACATTATCAGGATTATTACTTATATACTCCGGATTTCCTTCCAGCACTGGAAAAGGAAATATTCGAAAGAATGCAGAATCAACATATACCCCATGTCCGCTGATCTTCTTGTGGCCTTCCGTCTCAAATGTATGCAAGTCTCCATACTTAATAGCTGAAGCTTCCTCTACTTGTGGAAATTCTTCACGAAAGACTTTAGTAAGCGAACGTACCGTCGAAGGAGACTCCTTTATTTCCCCACTCGGCTCCCGGTTCACCTCAATAGTCCGGTAAATACGATTCACTTCGGGAAAGCAGTCATCATACGTCAGTTCGTCTACTACCCAAAGGTAGATGAGGAACGCCGCCGCCATGCCGAATACAAAACCCAGCATATTGATGGAAGAAAACAAGAAACTCCGCTTTATAAGCCGAAGCGCAACTTTCACATAATGCTTTATCATCTGTTATTCTCCTATTTTTATTATTCTATGGTTAACACTATTAATTCATCATCCGGTATATCCTGTCCTTTCAAAACATCCGGATATTTTTCTTTCATCTTCATTGCATCAAGACAAGTATAAGGGATATTTCCAACTACTCCATCGGGATAAAACGGCATATTTGGTTCGCCATCGGCAGTAAGATACGGAAATTCGGGTTTTTCACTATTGCTTTCAGGAGGAAGTGCAAAGAAGTCTCCGGATCGTTTATCATATATAAGTGAATAAAGAGAAACGGATTTAGCTTTCCGGGCATTGGGTGAGTCATACCCTTTCGTTATTTTGATAAACAGGTGGCGGTCTGTCTCCAGCCACCGATCCACAAAATAAGAATCATCCACATTGCTGCCACCTATAACCTTCTGCCCATCAGCGCGTTGTAAAGAGCCAAAATCCAATCGATAAATAGCTTTCAGCGTGGACGAATTTTCCAGTTGGTAAAGCGTATTATCATAGGCTAAACATATATGCGTTTTACCTTGATAATCATAAATATGATGCGACTCTCCGTTTCGTACAGAACCGGCACTTTCTGAAGGGGGATAATCCGGTGAATGAGTCGGATCAAAATAACACAGGGTATCTCCCTTTAGCTCATTGGTATAAAAGCGACTGGAGTAAGGTATGCCACGTATGAAACCTTCCGGTGTGAACTTAAACAAACCTCTATGCCCCAAGTTACCCTGCAGAGGAATGCTGTTCGCTATATCTTTTTCCATCAAAGGTTCTGTGGCAGCCGTTAAAACATCCCAAGGAAGAAAAGCCAGAAAAGTCCTGGATTTATTTTTTTCATGATCACGTACCGCATACACCCCTTGAATTTGTTTATGAGCATTATCATAATAGACACTCTGCAGGAGGGTGCGTAATTGGAAAAAGCCCCTTTTTCCGTCGCGTTGAAAAACAACATCATTTTTAAATAACTGTTTGATAAGTTTAAAGCCTTTATCCAATAAGTAGATACCTTGGTAACCATTCAATAAGTAACCCTCTTCCACTGACATCAAACTACCACCCATTGGTACCAATGCTCCTGTACGGTGGATACGAAGTGTACCGAGTTCGCTAACTTTCATAGAACGTACATTCTTCAACGCAGCCTGTACATTAAGGGTTTTCACTCCGGCAGTTTCTATTTTAGCTCGATATTTTATTCCGGCAGGAGGTGTATAATCTTCCGTAACTTCCGGCATTGCAGCAGAAGCCGCCTTCACGGCGGTTTCATGTTGCATGACTTGCTCATCCAAAGTCCGGACAATTTCATCCTTACTCATACCCGGATTCTTAGAGCTACAAGCTATAAAAGAAACAATTAATACAATATAAATCAGTTTTTTGTGTAGCATATGTTTTTCGTATTCGTTTACTTTAAAATAGATGGCAACAACCATACCAAATGGTTAGATAGCTAATATACAAAGATTTATCTAAATACTATCTGCACAAAATTGCACGATATCGTACACCGAATGCACGCTTCCGTACACTACTATCTCGAAAACTTTCTATATCTTTGCAATGGGTACGCGGACGACGCGGAATTAGGCGGACGAACGCGGATATAAAAGGCTGCGCTGTAACATTGATAAATAAAAATCCGCGTTCGTCCGCCTAATCTGTGTCGTCCGCGTACCAATCTTCACCAATAAGTCAAACCAATCCTTTCGAATTATGATGAAACGAGGTAAAATCCTAATCGTAGATGATAATGAAGACATCCTCTTCACTCTGAAAATGCTGCTGCGCCCTATTGCAGAAAGCATAACGACTCTAAATGACCCAAGAGAATTGTTACCTGTCATCTCACGTACCCGTTTCGATGTTATATTGCTCGACATGAATTTTCGTCAGGACGCTGTCAGTGGCAAAGAAGGCTTTCATTGGCTGGAAGAGATACTGAAACTGGATGCCAAAGCGGTCGTTATCTTTATCACAGCCTATGCAGATACGGAGAAAGCTGTGCAAGCCATTAAACAAGGTGCCACAGATTTCATTCCCAAACCCTGGCAAAACGAGAAACTGATAGCTACCGTTTCCTCCGCACTGCAACTCAGTTTCAGCCGAACGGAAGTAGAATCCCTGAAACAACAGAAGGAGGCTTTAAAAGAACAAACAGAAGCTTTGACTCTTCCCCCTGAGCCAACGCGCATCATCGGTGAATCTGCCGCCATGCAAGCTATTTTTCAGACGATAAGAAAGTTCTCCGAAACAGATGCGAACCTTTTGCTCCTGGGAGAAAACGGAACGGGAAAAGATTTGATTGCCCGTTATGTTTACGAACAGTCCCCCCGCAAGAATGAGATATACGTACCTATCGATTTAGGAAGTATTCCGGACACATTGTTCGAAAGCGAATTGTTCGGATATGAAAAGGGTGCATTTACCGACGCCCGCAAGAATAAGCCGGGACGTGTGGAAGTGGCTTCAGGCGGAACGTTGTTCCTGAACGAAATCGGCAATCTGAGTCTTCCGCTTCAAGCGAAGTTACTTTCAGTCATAGAGCAAAGAAAGAGTTCACGGCTCGGCTCTACCACCTCCTACCCTGTAGATGTAAGGTTGATTTGTGCCACAAATACGGATTTATACAGTGCCATCGACGACGGACAATTCCGCCAGGATTTACTGTACCGCATCAATACGATTGAAATTCGTATTCCGCCTTTGCGGGAACGGGGAAACGACCTGTTCCTGTTAGCCGATTTCTTTCTCCAACGCTATCGGAAGAAATATAAGAAAGAGCTTCGGGGAATTTCCAAAGAAGCACGAAAGACGCTACAGCTTTACCGTTGGCCGGGCAATGTACGTGAACTGGAGCATGCCATCGAACGTGCCGTCATCCTCTCTACAGGAACCATGCTGACTCCGGATGATTTCATGTTACGCAGTCCCCGATCTTCCAATACTGTATCTGAAAAAGATAAGTATAATCTGGAACGAATGGAAAAGGATGCGATCAATGAGGTAATGAGAATGTGTGGCGGTAACATTACATTGGCAGCAGAAATGCTGGGAATCACAAGGACTTCACTTTATAGAAGGATTGAAAAGTTCGGATTATGAAAAGACAAACTTGGGTAAAAACGCCACTTTGGCTCACAATTGCATTATTGATATGTTGCCTCGTTTCGGCTTGGTTGGCTGTACATGGCTTTTATTTTAGCCTGTTCGTGGCGCTCTGCTTCACGGCGTTTGTTGCTTATACCATATATAGGTATATCTTACGTTCTGCCCGTGCCATGGCCCAGTTTATCTGGTCTGTGCGCTACTCTGAATTTCTTTCTTCTCCCACTTCCAATCCCAATGCCACTCAGCCTCTTCCCGAAGAACTGCTGACTGAAATGCAGGATGCCCTTGAACATTACCGGAACAACCTGCAAAAGAAAGAAAGCAAATTGCAGTATTTTCAGGCACTTGCCAATCATATAGACATGGCTATTCTTGTTTATACGCCCGACGGACAAATGGAATGGGTCAATGATGCAGCCAAACGCCTGATACATATCGATTGTCCGCATACGGTAAATGATCTGGTCGACTTTCACCCCGATCTCCCGGCCAAGCTGCATACACTGAAAGCAGGCGATTTGTCCGTATGGCAAATCAAACAGGAAGAAGAGACTGTGCAATTCGCTCTTTCCGGTATGGAGTTTATCATTCAAGGCAGGAAACTTTTGATTGCCGGAATGAAGAATATCCATTCTGCCCTGGATAACCGTGAGACGGAAGCTTGGCAAAAGCTAATCCGTGTACTGACGCATGAGATTATGAATTCCATTACTCCCATCATTTCGCTTACAGAACTTCTTGCCAAGCACGCTGACAGTTTGGAAGGTGACGAAGAAACCAAAATGGAAATCAGACAGATGTTGCAAACCATCGGTCGCAGAGGAAACGGTCTGGTACGATTTATGAATAGTTACCGGGAAGTATCGCATCTGCCCCACCCTTTATTGAAACTTTATAATGCCGGAGAATTGCTGAAAGGAGTCGTTCAATTGATGCAAAATGATACAGATGATCTACACCTCTCTCTTCCCAACGTTCCGTTGCGCCTGATTGCAGATAAAGAGCAAATAGAACAGGTACTTATCAACCTGATACGGAATGCCCGCGAAAACGAAGCGACACAAATCACTCTTTCCGCGGGCATCACCCCAGGAAATCACCTTTTCCTGCGTGTTACTGATAATGGAACCGGCATCGATCCGGAAGTTCAGGAACGTATTTTCATCCCATTCTTCACCACAAAACCTACCGGTTCAGGTATTGGGTTAACCATCTCGCGCCAAATCATGCACCAGCATCATGGCAGCATTACGGTGCAATCAAAGGTGGGAGAAGGAAGCACGTTTACACTTCTGTTCCCGATAGTTTAATAAGTGATTAGGGGTTAGTGATAAGTGATTAGTGCTGCGCTATAATGCAGCAAGGAGACTAATCACTTATCACTAACCCCTAATCACTTATCACAACGCTTTTTTATATAAATCCAGAATAATCTCCTTCGTCACCTCGCGAGGATTACCCGGTGTACAAACATCGGCAATAGCAGCCGTAGCCAGCTTGTCGAGATCGCTTTCCTTGATACCTAATTCAGAAAGGTGTTGCGGAATACCTACTCTTACTGACAGTGCTCTCACTGCATCTACGGCAGCACGTGCAGCCTCTTCCTGGCCCATTCCTTCTTTATATACTTTCATCGCCTTAGCAATTTCCACATACTTATCAAGCGCAGCAGGAGCATTGAATTCCATAATGATAGGCAACAACAACGCATTAGCCACACCGTGAGGTATGTCAAAAATAGCACCCAACGGATGTGCCATGCCATGAACAACGCCCAAACCTACATTAGAGAATGCCATACCTGCAATATATTGTGCTACCGCCATACCATTACGTGCCTCTGCATTTGTCGGCTCAAACACAGCCGTTTCCAGATAACGGGTAATCATCTCGATAGCTTTAATTTCAAACATATCGCTCATTTCCCAAGCTCCCTTAGTAATCAGGCCTTCAATAGCATGTGTCAATGCATCCAGTCCCGTAGAAGCGGTCAGCCCTTTAGGCAAAGTGTACATCAGTTCGGCATCTACAATGGCGATGGCAGGAATATCATTCGGATCTACACATACCATCTTCTTTTCATTCACTTCGTCAGTAATCACGTAGTTGATAGTCACTTCGGCAGCCGTTCCCGCTGTAGTAGGCAGAGCAATGATAGGCACGGATTTCTTCTGAGTCGGCGCCACTCCTTCCAGAGAAACCACATCACTGAATTCCGGGTTATTAGTGATAATGCCGATAGCTTTTGATGTATCGATGGAAGAACCACCACCAATAGCCAGAATAAAATCGGCACCGGATTCTGCAAACGCTTTCACACCTGCATTTACATTACTAACCGTAGGATTGGGTTTAATATCGCTGAATACAACATAGGGTATACCTGCCTTATCCAGTACGGAAAGCACCTTGTCGGCTACACCAAATTTAATCAGATCTTTGTCGGTAGATACAAAGGCTTTTTTCAAGCCGAGACGTTTAATTTCCTGTGGGAGCACTTCGCGGGCACCCGGTCCGAAGTAGGATACTTCGTTCAAGACGAATCTGTTAATCATAATACGATAATTTAGGTTCCGCAGTGTCATTTTGAGATTGAGCGTGCGGAAGGTTTATACTTCATTTTGTTTCCGACAAAATTAAGAAATATAGAGGAGGAAGGGACAAAAGATTCTGATTTTTATAGTATGCGGAATGTTTTTTAGTAATCATAAAAAAATAAGTTCTTCATTTAAATGGCAGCAAATCATTGAAAGATAAAGCAAACATGCTATATTTGTACTATCATTGAAACGATTATTAAAAACGATAGATATGGGAAAGAAAGAGACCAAAAAATATTCTGATATTCCGGTGCAACAAACGAACGCTTCCGAACCGTTAAGTATCTACGGAGATATAAATGCGATGAAGGTTCAATTGGTCAATCGTATAATGCGTATAGACGAACCGGAAGAATTAAATTCTGTATTGGAGTTTGTGAAAGAACGCATTGCACAAAAAGATAAATTTGAACAGGAATGGGAACAGGGACTAACCGTTGAGGATTTCCGCATACAGTGTAAACGCAAATTAAAAGAAATGTATGCTCGCAACTAAAATTCTTATACACCCTTCTGTTTCAGATTTTTTAGAGGAACTTCCTAATATCCTGATAACTGAAGGTTATCTGAATATTTATGAAAATGCAGAACTACTTGTAGACGAAATTATCGATTTTATTCAGGAAATTCCAACGGCAGTTCATTACCACCTCAGCCCTTCAGCCGAAAGCCATTTTTCCCGTTACGGAGAAAATATGCAATACACTTTTTTCAAAAGAAGCAAGTCACCTCGTACAACATGGTATATCTTTTTCATTAAACAAGACGAACGTATTCTGGTTAAGTATATAACAAACAATCACAAGGAAGGACAATACATACGTTAAGATTTGCTACGAGCTACCAGTAACGAGTTGCTGCGCTGTACTCGTAGGCGAATAATTATTCGCCCAGCTATCACACTGAAAGGTACTTGTCACTGGTAGCTTGTAGCTCGTCACTATTTAAACCTCGACGTATCCACCTCCTCCCTCTTCTTCTCCCTATATCCTCCGAATTTATACGTAAACGACACCCCGATTTCCCTGAAACAAGCATAATCATTCGTCACGTTCTGCGTACCAAAGCGGATGCGTGGTTTTATCTGTCCCGTCTCAAAAATGTCATTGCAATAAAGATTCAGAATAGCCTTTCCTTTGGCAAAGCCATACCGCAAAGCAGCATTTACATACCCTGAAGACGGTAAATCATAAATCCCCTGAGTCGCTTTACTACGAGCCATTCCCGTCAGTGTCAGTTTCAGATCAGGCTTCTTAGAGAGAGTGAAAGTATTTGTCAGTACGGCAATACCATAACAAATATTCCGGTTAAAAGGAATATCCCAGAAATCATCATCTTTCTCATGATTCCATACCCCAATCAGAGTTAAACGAGAATTTAACCATTGCTTTATATCAAATGGTATAGAAGCCTGTACTCCTGCTTGTTGTTGGTAATTGAAATTCAAATGCTTATAGATTTCCACCAGACGTTCAGAAGATTGATAAAGAGTCTGGGTAGAGTAATCTTTCGTATGGGCAAACCATGCACTAAAGATGTATTTACTCTTCAAAATATGTGTCAACTGAAGTTGATATTCCTGAGCCGGTTTCAGGAACGGGTTCCCATGTATTTCAGAATATCCACCGCCCAGATAAGAGATAGCGTCCTGCACCGCCCAATAATCAGGATAGTCCTTATCACTGCTCAAAGCCAATTGCCAAACATAGCCGGGGGCAGGCATATAACTCAGGTTAATGGTAGGATACCAATCCCACTGATTCCATACCGGCGTCTTGTAATGTTCCACGGCAAGCGAAGCGTCCAGGGAAAGTTTATCACCGAAACTTTTATTGAAACCCGCATAGAAGTTCAGAGTTTGTTCGCGACGGCGGGATTGCATATTATCGGGAATACCTGTACTCACACCTGCCTTTGTTCCCGCATCCTTCTCCGTATCATAATAATATTGATAACTGTGGTCGATACTGGTCGTATAAACGGCACCATAATTCAATCCCCATCCACGGCCCAGATTATGCTCTTGGGCAAGGAAGAATTTCCAGCGATTAATGCGCTGACAGTCTTCGGTATAAAAGGCAAGCTCTTCATCTTGCATGCTGCTATGCAATAACTGATCGGACGGAGAACGGTAATAAGTCAGTTCAGCACCGGCTTTCAATCCGAAAGGTGTACGGTAATCCAGACGCCCGTTGTGCAGCCAATCGGTACTGTTGCTACGGGTGTTGGACTGCTGCGTACCGTAAATATCCATCAGACTATGATGAGTCGAATAACTTCCATTATAAACAAAGCTCAACTGATGGTCCTTGGCAATATTATAATCCGTTCCTACCCGGAAGCTATGAGTATGTGAACGGCTTCGGCCCATCTCATCGGTTGTGATGTGATGAACCGAACCGTCCGCCAGAGAGTGCATAGCTTCTTTATCGGTTAAAGAATATCCCCGTCCGTGGTTGTGTGAGTAAAGAAAATCTGCTGAGAATTTATTTCCGTTATAGATCAGGCTGGCACGTTCGTTGAAGCCCTCGTAATGTTTCTGATTATATTTGCCATAAAGCTCTCCCTGCCAGGAAGACGAGCCTCCGGTGCTTTGCTTCAGTGTGATATTGATAAGTGCACCCCGCACCTGATAGCGTGCCGGAGCATTGTACATCACTTCCGCCTTCTCAATGCGACTGGACGGGATGCTTTTCAATAAAGAATAAAGCTGTTCGGTACTCATGGTGGTAACTTTGCCATCCAATATTACAGTTACTCCCTGCCCTGCCAACATCAACCCGCCATTCATCTCGGTTACACCCGGCAGTTCCTTCACAGCATCATAGGCATTATCTACGGGTAGATTACCGATAAGGCGCGGAAGATCGTACACCAGTTTACCTTGCTCCGCTTTCACGATGGGACGTTGTCCGGTAATCATTACTTCAGGAAGAGATTGATAAAGACTGTCCAGCTGCTTGTCTTGTGTTATAATACTGTCCGCACTGAGCGTCCGTTCGCTCTCAGTATCCATACTCTTCGTTATTTCCTGAGCGGAAACTCCTGCACTCAATGCACATAGCATCAGGGAAAGATAGTAATAAGACTTCATGTTCATTTGTTTTAGATACGACATAAATGTGTTCAGACTTAGAGACAATTGGGTGTTAACCAAGGTCAACAGGCCTATTGACCAACGTTGACAAATCCGTTAACCAAGGTTGACAAGCCTATTGGCCAAGGTCAACATCCAATAATGCAAGGGACTGCACAGGATTCTCCCTATACCTTTTGCAAAAGATGCCTTGTGCAAAACCGAATCATCCCTTAAGCTCTTGCACTGCAAAGTACGGTGAAATCTTCCGTACTTTGTGTTATCCGGAACTTACGTAGTCTTATCTAGTGTTATCTGAAGTGTTATTTAGTCTTACCGTCCATACATGTACCGGTTATCTTTCCTATCTTTGTCCATATAAATACAAGAGCTACATGAAACTGCCATTCAAACCTATTGCCATATTAGTCATAATCTCTCTGCTGGGTATCTTTATTTACCAGGCATATTGGATCACGGGGCTATACAAAACGATGAAGCACGAACTGGAACAAAGCATTGTAGAAGCCATGCGCATGAGCGATTATAATGAGATGATGCTTCGTGTAAAGGCAATGCAAAAAGAAAATAAAGCTCACGGTTCCGTAGAGGTTTCAGCAGGGTACAATTCCGATTCCGGAAAATCATTTGTCCGCAGCAGTACAACTGTTAACCAAACAGACAGTGCCGGAAGTCTTTCACTTTTAAAAGAAGGTATCCCTATGAAGTATGACAGCGTCTCAGTGAGTTACCCGAATGACTCGACAAGAGATATCCTTTTCACACGGGGACAGGAAGGCACAAATATTTCAGTCTGGGCAGAAAGAGATTCAATAAAAGAGGTCCTGGAAGATACAGTGATTAATGAAGATGAACCTCAGGCTTCTTTAAGAGCTGAAGGCGGAATAGACATGATGCTGCGTGATCAAAGCAGTATGGTGGAACTTGCCACTTTCATCCAGCGTGGAATGCACTCGGGACTGGATATCTTTATAGAACCTGATATAGCCGTTTATGACAGTCTGCTGAATACCTATCTGCAAGAACGGGGGCTTAAACTTCCCTACCGATTGGAGCGTCTTCATTCCGGTGCCGATCCGGACTCAACGCTGGTTTACACTGATACGCTCGCCATTGTCGGGACTCCCGGATACATGCCCAGTGAAAAAGCAAAACAATATAATTATGCTTTCGACATTCACTCCAATCAAAGTTACCGCCTCACAATAGAACCTATTTATAAGATTGTATTGCGGCAGATGAGCGGTATTCTTACCACATCATTCGTTATTCTTATTATATTAGGCTTCTCCTTCTGGTTTCTTATCCGCACCATTTTACGGCAGAAAACACTGGAAGAGATGAAGAGCGACTTTACCAACAATATCACCCACGAGCTGAAAACACCTATTGCCGTGGCGTATGCCGCCAACGATGCTTTGCTTAATTTTAATCTGGCAGAAGACAAGCAACAACGGGATAAGTATCTGGGCATCTGCCAGGAACAGTTACAGCGATTAAGCGGACTGGTGGAACAAATTCTCTCCATGAGTATGGAACGCCGTAAAACCTTCCGTCTGCATCCGGAGACGCTCAGTTTGCACGATCTGTTCCCGGCACTCATCGAACAGCATAAACTGAAAGCAGGTAAGCCTGTAGAAATCACTCTCGACATTGCACCGGAAGACCTGACAATCATTGCCGACCGTACACACTTCAGCAATATCCTGAGTAACCTGATAGATAATGCCATCAAATACTCTCCGGATAAAGCCGACATAATGATCTGTTGCCGGAAAAAGGAAACGGAACAAGTGGAAATCTCAGTTACAGACCACGGTATTGGTATCCCTACGGATAAACAGCCTCACATTTTCGATAAATTCTACCGGGTTCCGACAGGAAATATCCACAATACCAAAGGCTACGGGCTGGGGCTTTTCTACGTAAAGACAATGGTAGAAAAGCACGGTGGAATTGTAACCGTACGAAGTGAAGCGGGAAAAGGAAGTACTTTTACAATAAGAATCTGAATAACGTTGCTTGTTATGAAAATAAATCAAGATATGGACAAAATCAAGGTACTGCTGGTTGAGGATGAACAAACCCTCGCCATGATTATCAAAGATACACTGGAAGGCCAGAACTTCATCATCCATACTGCTGCTGATGGCGAGGAAGGTCTGCGTATGTTCTTCGACTTACGCCCTGATGTACTGGTAGCAGATGTTATGATGCCTCGTATGGATGGTTTTGAAATGGTACGCCACATCCGTCAAACCGACAAACGAACTCCTGTACTTTTTCTCACCGCCCGTTCTTCCATCAATGATGTGGTAGAAGGCTTTGAACTCGGGGCCAACGACTATCTGAAAAAGCCTTTCGGCATGCAGGAACTTATCGTACGCATTAAAGCACTGGTGGGCAAAGCATTTACATTCAAAGAGGAACCGAAGAAGGAAGAAACCTGTTTCGAGATAGGCGATTACCATTTCAACTCTGTCACACAGATATTGTCCCATACCGGAATAGAGCAGGAACTCTCCCACCGCGAGGCCGAAATACTGAAGCGCCTGTGCGAAAACCGTAATCAGGTAGTGAATACCCAGAATATCCTGCTCGATCTTTGGGGTGACGACAGTTTCTTCAATTCGCGCAGCCTGCACGTGTTCATCACTAAATTACGACATAAACTTTCCAAGGACGAACGTATCCGCATTGTCAATGTCCGAGGCATCGGATACAAACTTATCATCAACTGAAACTTCTGTTAACACATAACGACTTATGAAAAAACTATTCATCATTCTGTTCCTTCTCACTGTTTCCTTTCGCATTGCCGCACAAAACGAGCAAACAAAGGACAGCACATTATTGAATCGTTTTCCCACGGAAATGGGAAAAGAGCCGTTGTCTCCTCTACCCGGAACAGCTGCCGCTCCTAATCGGGATATGTCGGTAAAAACTTCTCTCAGCATGGATAGCACGGACTTACACATCACTCTTCCGACTTACTATCCCAACTTTCCGTGGATGGATATCAGAATGGGAAAGATGGTCAGCAGTTACGATCCTTTCGTGATGGATTACGAGCATTACGGTGCTTTTCAGCTTTCACCCAATAGTATACTGAGCACATTCAGCACCTACAATACCTACCCTACTATGGGAACAATTATCCAGTCAGGTGCCGATTTTATATATCACCCTAATGAACGCTGGGAATTGATAGGGGGCATGTATACCGCCAAATACACCATCCCTTCGCGCATGCATGGTTCTCAATTCGACATTGGTTTGGATGCCTCTGCCGCCTATCGCATCAACGATTTCCTTCGTATCCGCTTCTTCGGGCAATATTCAGGCTTTGGCAAACAGAACTCTCTGAACGGATATATGAATCCTATGTATCCACAAAGCCACTACGGTGTAGTCATGGAAGTGAAAATCAATGATTATCTGGAAATACAGGGAGGTGTGGAACGATCGTATAATGCTTCGAAAATGAAGTGGGAAACAGTACCGATACTTGCTCCGGTGATTCATCTCAATAGAAAAAAGAAATAGAAAAACGGGCTGCATTTCTACACGAGATACAGCCCGTTCATTTACTGGTTAGAGAGGAACAAAATAGATTGCTTATCTACTAATTCAATTATTTACACTCCAAAGATAATAACTATTTTCAAATAACCGTATATAATATACAACTTTTATTTTAATAAATGCTATATATTTCCATAATTCATACTTATTTCATATATTCGCCATTAAATAAAGGCTATTAAGTAATGAAATATATAGGACTAATCATACTTTTCTGTCTTTTCTCCTTCCGGGTAAATGCTCAGAATGAAATACCTGCTGACAGCGTGCGTAGTATGAATATGCCGGAAACAAAGGATTTTGATGGTTTTCTTCTGGATATGAATTTAATGAAGATGGCAGCTCCCCAGGTGCCTAAAATGAAATTGGAAATTCCGGATGCCAGCAAAGATTATAGTTTCTTATTTCGCCTGGACCCGAACATAACCTACTCTCAAGGCTACTCACACCTGTTTAGCTTGGGTAGTTCCACCCTATACAGTATGAATCCTTTCGGATTGACAGGTTTTGGTTCATCTCCTCAAAACCTGCAGATGGGAAGCTTCCAACTGAAGAATGGCATGCGTATCAATACCTATGGAGAATACAACAAGGACGGATGGAAAGTTCCAAATCCTTCTGCTTTACCGTGGGAACGGAATAATTTTAAAGGCGCTTTTGAACTGAAATCAGCGAATGGATCGTTCGGCATAAGAATCGAAGTGCAACAAGGAAGAACAGCACCTTATTAAAGAAGATATGAATATGAAGAAAAAAATCTTGGTTATAGGCGCCAACGGGTTTACAGGACGCCGGATATTAAATGATTTGTCGCGCAACGACGAATACATTGTAACGGGCTGTTCTCTGCATGATGACATTGCTCCCGGTTCCGGAAATTATCGTTTTATCAGTGCAGACATCTGCCAGATGGGAGAACAAAGTGCACTGTTCAGGGAAGTACGCCCTAATGTAGTGATCAACACTTCTGCCTTATCTGTTCCTGATTATTGCGAAGCTCACCATGAGGAAGCGGATAGTATCAACGTCAATGCTGTAGGACAATTGGCATTCCGGTGTGAAGCATCCGCTGCACGCCTTATCCATCTTTCTACCGACTTTGTATTCAATGGAGATACAACGCAGCTTTATACGGAAGTAGATACGCCTGATCCGGTCAACTATTATGGTGTCACCAAGCTGAAAGGTGAAAAACGGGCAGCTGAGTTATGTAGTAATTACGCCATTGCCCGTGTAGCAGTAGTCTATGGTGCTGCCTTACCGGGACAACATGGAAATGTACTACAATTGGTTGCCGACCGTTTAAGAAACAACGAAGAAATACGAGTCGTTTCCGACCAGTGGCGTACAGCAACTTATGTAGGTGATGTTTCGCAAGGAATAGAGAAGCTGATAAACTATCCTAATAATGGCATCTTCCATATCTGTGGTTCGGAATGTCTGACAATAGCTGATATTGCCTACCGCGTAGCAGATATCCTGAACCTGGACTATTCTTTAATTCTGCCAGTCACCACCAAGCAAATGGAAGAAGCAACTCCCCGCCCCCGTTTCAGTGGATTGAGCATAGAAAAAGCACGCAGGGAATTAGGATACCAACCACACACTCTGGAAGAAGGAATAAGACTCATGTTTAGTGTTTAGTGGTGAGTGATTAGTGATTAGCTAAGTTTGTATAACATTCCAATTACTAATCACTCATCACTAAACACTAATCACTAAACAACGTTTCCGCAATCCCACTTTCTTTTTTATACATTCGTACCATTTCCAAGAGTTCATCTCCATACTTTTCCACTCCTTTTTTACCAAAGTAAGGAATGCGGAGAAGAGTGGCCTTATCTTCCGGCAATAAATTCGTAATCCCGAGAATTGCCTTTTGTTGAATTACAGTATATACCGGTAATCCCAACCGGGATGCTTCTGCATTGCGCCATGCCACCAGACGCTTATACAATTCGGGATGCAGGATGTCCGAAGGTACTTCCACAGTTGCCGCCCTTTTACGTGCGGAACTACTTCCACCGTCTTCAGTTTCGTCTTTACGTTTTCTTCTTCCGGAGGAGTTGCCGCCGCGTTTTTCTCCTTTATCCTTACCCGATGCGGCATCGTCAATGGAGAGGACGGACTTTTGTTTCAGATATTCGCCTACATGGAATCCCTTATCAATTACGAATTCCAGCAAATCGACTTTCAAGAGAAGCAAATCATCCAACTCTTCACTGACAGTCTTCAACTGTTTCTTCAGCTCTTTATTGTCAGATTCTACAATGGTACTACTTCTGATGGCATCCAAGGGCATCAATTGTTCTTTGAAATATTCTGCTCCCAAGTGAATGCGCTCCTGCAAACTTTTATCTGTAGCATAATCTGCTGCACCATCAACCAAGCGAGTATATTGTAAGCTAAACTTTTGAGCAACTTTCGTAACCTTCTCATGGAAACGTTCCGTTTCTGATTTATATTCAACCAGCAGTTTAGGATAGAGTTTGTACAAGTGTTCATCCACCAATCTCACAAAACGCTTCAATGCCAGTTCCAATGGTAAGAAATCAAACAATCCTGATAACAATTCCAGAAAATACGCTTGTTGTAATCTCCAGTAACGCGTTTCATCAGGCTCATTTCTACGTGCATCTTCTGTAAAGGTATCCACAGCACTGTCACTGATTACTGCCCTGGCAGATAATGGAGCACTTAATACCAGACCTTCCAACGTCTTGCAACGGCTCAGAGCCACATACGTCTGTCCGTGTGCAAAGGAAGCGCTGGCATCAATTATTGCACGCTCAAACGTCAACCCCTGACTTTTATGAATGGTTATAGCCCATGCCAGTTTCAGTGGGAATTGCTTGAAGACTCCCTCTATATCTTCTGTAATCTCTTTTGTCTCTTCATCCAGCACGTACTTTGCATTGGTCCATTCTTCTTCTTGCAGCATGAAGACGTCTTCACTTCCCTTGCTGCGTACCTCAATACCTAAAGCGGATACATTTACCACCTCACCGATCATACCATTGTAATAACGGTGTTCACCGGATGAATCGTTCTTTACAAACATGATTTGCGCACCACGTTTTAACTCCAGTACTTCATCAGTAGGATAAGAATATTCCGGAAATTTGCCATCTATCTGGGCACGGAAGGTAAAAGAAGGTCCGGGCAGTTGTGCCAGTTCATATTCATTGATACGTTGCGCCTGGTAATTATGGGTGGTAAGTTGGATATATCCTTCCTCTTTCGCAGGATTGAAATTTGGAATGTATCTACAGTTCAGTTCATCCAACAAAGTTTTGTCACAACGATTCTCCCGGATACGGTTCAACATGTCCAGAAAATGAGTATCACTCTGTCGATAAACTTTCTTCAATTCAATGGTACAGTACTCCGATTGCCTCAATGCGCGGCTGGAAAAGAAATAGGGAGTATCATAATAGCGGTTTAGCATCTGCCATTCTTCGTCTTTGATTACCGGAGCAAGTTGCTGTAAATCTCCGATCATCAATAATTGTACACCGCCAAAAGGCTTGCTACGATCACGGAAACGACGCAACACATCGTCTATCGCATCCAAGAGGTCGGCACGTACCATACTGATTTCATCAATTACGAGCAGGTCTATACTACGCATGATGTTAAGCTTCTCTTTTCCGAAACGGAAACGGTACTGAGCCTTACCGTCCGCACTGAATGAAGTATCGGGCACGTAAGGGGCAAAAGGTAACTGGAAAAAAGAATGAATAGTTACACCACCTGCATTAATAGCCGCAATGCCTGTCGGGGCAAGAACAACCATACGCTTAGGGCTTCCGGATTTCAATTGTCGCAGGAATGTAGTTTTTCCAGTACCTGCTTTACCAGTCAGGAAGAGATGAGTGCCTGTATTTTCTATAAATTGCCATGCAAGTGACAATTCCGGGTTTTGTTCCATTATTTCATAAATGTTGTTTGGAGGTGTAAAGGTAACATAAATAAAAGAGGAAAAGCTCCCATCGGCACATCTTTTTACAAGAATATGAAAAAAACTACAAGATACGAGCTACAAGATACAAGTGGCTTCGTTATATTCCGAAAGGCACTCGTATCTTGTAGCTCGTAACTTGTAGCTTATTTACTTCAGACTTCCCGCGATTATATCCAATAATTCGTTTGTAATCGCTTGTTGTCTGCTCTTATTATATTGCTTCGTCAAATCTTGTATCAGTTCATTCGCATTATCTGTTGCAGTCTGCATAGCAAGTGTACGGGCAGCATGTTCAGAGGCATTGGAATCTTGAAGTACAGTAAAAAGTTTCTGGCTCAACACCTTTGGCAACAAATCTGCAATAAGTTGTCCGACAGATGGCTCCACTATATAATCATTCTGGAACCCGCGTTTTCCCGATCCTTCTGTTGCGGCAGTTGCTCCCACCTTACTCAAATCAATAGGAAGATATTCCTCACGCGTTAGTATCTGTGATCCCATCGACTTGAAGTGATGATAGATCAGCTCTACACGGTCGATTTGTTTTTCTACAAACTCTTGCATCAACAATCCAGCAAGTTCATATGCTTGCACATAGGATGGTTTCTCTGCCATTCCCTGATAATTTCCTTGCGATGTATAGCCTAACTTCTTAGTAGCTTGTTCCACCTTCTTCCCTATAGGATATATCAGGATATTCTCCTTACCAAGTGACTTGTATTCTTCCAGCGTTTCTCCAAGCTTCTTTACCACATTCGCATTGAAAGCTCCGCACAGCGAACTGTTGGATGAGAAAACCACGACCGCTACCCGCGTTACGGGACGCACTTCGGTATAAGGCGACTCGAACGTGGCATCTGTAGACAAGAAGTTTGTCAGAATTTCATTCAGTTTCTGTTGATAAGGCAGCATATTCTCAATCCGCGATTGTGCTTTGTGCAACTTTGCGGATGCTACCATCTTCATCGCCGATGTAATCTGACGCGTACTCTTGACGGAGTTTATTCTGTTTTTTACTTCTTTTAAAGAACCCATAGCATCTTTTTTAGTGGTAAGTGATTAATGATTAGTGATAAGCGGCACATGAGCGCATGCCACTAATCACTTGTCACTAAACGTTAATCACTAATCCAAATATTGTTTCGACATGAGATCCGCAGTCTCCTCTATCTTCTTGCAAACAGCATCATCAATGACGCCACTCTTCAGTACATCGAGTACATCCGCACGATGATTCATTTCAAGTGTTTCCAGAAAACTACGTTCAAAATCAGTCACCTTATCTAACGGAACATTACGCAACAGTCCATGAGTACCACAATAAAGAATGGCAATCTGCTTCTCTACCGGCATCGGACTATATTGCGGTTGAACCAACAAACGGGTATTCTTTTGTCCCTTGTCAATGGTCAGTGCTGTAACAGGGTCCATATCGCCACTGAACTTTGTAAATGCTTCCAGTTCACGATATTGCGCCTGGTCTATCTTTAATGTACCGGCCACTTTCTTCATCGCCTTAATCTGCGCATTACCACCCACACGACTCACAGAAATACCTACGTTAATAGCCGGACGGTTACCCTGGTTAAACAAGTCAGTATCAAGGAATATCTGTCCGTCGGTGATAGAAATCACATTCGTCGGAATATAGGCAGATACGTCTCCTGCCTGCGTTTCGATGATAGGCAATGCAGTCAGTGATCCGCCACCTTTCACTTTACCTTTCAGGCTTTCCGGCAAATCATTCATTTCACGTGCCACTTCTTCCTGATTAATAATACGTGCTGCACGCTCCAGCAAACGGGAGTGCAGATAGAAGATATCACCCGGATACGCTTCACGTCCTGATGGACGGCGTAAAATCAGTGATACTTCACGATAAGCTACAGCCTGCTTAGAAAGGTCATCGTAAACTACCAATGCATGGCGACCGGTATCACGGAAATATTCACCAATGGCAGCACCTGCAAACGGAGCATAATACTGCAACGCAGCCGGGTCACCTGCCGTAGCAGCAACAACAATCGTATAATCCATTGCGCCATTCTCACGCAAGGTATTCACGATAGTAGCTACAGTAGAACCTTTCTGGCCTATAGCTACATAAATACAATATACCGGATCTCCTGCCTCATAATTGGCGCGCTGATTAATAATTGTGTCAATAGCAATAGCCGTCTTCCCCGTCTGACGGTCACCGATGATCAACTCACGTTGTCCGCGACCGATAGGTATCATGGCATCCACGGCTTTCAATCCGGTTTGCAACGGCTGATTTACAGGCTGACGAAAGATAACACCCGGCGCTTTACGTTCCAAAGGCATCTCACATAGTTCTCCACCAATGAGTCCTTTACCATCCAGTGGTGCTCCCAGCGGATCTATAACACGCCCCAGCATACCCTCTCCCACCATAATGGAAGCAATTCGCTTGGTACGCTTTACGACGTAGCCTTCTTTGATTTTATCTGTAGGGCCCAGCAAAACAGCACCTACGTTGTCCTCTTCCAGATTCATCACAATCGCCTTGATACCGTTATCGAACTCCAACAGTTCGTTTGCTTCGGCATTGCGCAGTCCATAGATACGTGCCACACCGTCACTGACTTGCAGCACCGTACCGATTTCATCCAACTGCACACGAGTATCGATTCCCTCTAACTGGTGACGGAGAATATCGGAGACTTCGCTTACTTTTATATTTTCAGACATGTTTCTTTAGTGATTAATGATTAGTGCTTATACAATTCTTCTGTTCTTATCAATGAACTGTTGTTTCACTCTCTTAAGTTGCGTGGCAATGCTAGCATCCAGGCGGAAATCGTTAATATCAAATATGAAACCTCCTTCAATAGAAGGATCAACTTCGGTTTGCAACTCCATCTGTGCATGTAGCAGCGTAGAAGCACTATTCCGAATGCGCTCCCAGACATCCCGGCTCACAGGTACGGCGGTAATAAGTTTTCCTACGCCAATATGCTTCAACTTCCTGTATAGGTCGAGATAAGTCAGACAGATGTACTGCAAATAGTACTCCCGCCGATTTCTCAGCACAAGGGTGATAAAGCGGGAAAACTCCCGGCTCACTTCTCCATTGCCTACAGCAGCGGTGCAAATCAGAGCAAACTTCTCCTTGACTTTCAAAATGGGATTATCCAACGCCTCACGTAAATCAGGATGCTTACGGAAGCTCCGTTCCAGCATACGCAATTCATGATATACGCGGTCTTCCGCCCCCGTATCTTTCGCGTATTCTATCAACGCTTTGGCATATCGCATCGAAACAATTCCTATATCCATTTCCTTTAATTATTAGTGATCAGCGATTCATAATCAGCATTACGCTAATCACTCATCGCCAATCGCTTTATCGCTACTTAATTACTTCTTGAGGCTGCCAGCACTTCGTCCAGCATCCGGTCTATCATCTCCATTTGTTCGTGCTCTTCATCCAGATTCTTACGGATTACTTTCTCTGCAATATCTACAGAAAGCACGGCAACCTGGCGACGAATATCACGTATTGCCTCTTCTTTTTCTTGCTGTATCTGCTTCTTCACATCGTCCAGCTCTTTCTGCGCGGCAACTTCCGCCTGCTTGCGTGCTTCGACGATAATCTTGTCACGCTCGTGCATCGCCTCCCGCAGAATGCGTCCTTGCTCCTTATTGGCAGCAGCAACCAATGCTTCACTCTCAGCTTTCAGCCTTTGAAGTTGCGCATTAGCTTCTTTTGCCACTTCCAGCGATTGGTCAATGTAGGTTCTGCGACCTTCTACCATTTTGGTAATGACAGGAAAGCCATACTTCGCCAACACCACGAACACCACGCCGAATGACAAAAGCATCCAGAACAGCAGACCACTATCGGGTAATAACAATGACATAATCTTAATTATAAATTAATAATTATAAATTAAAAGCAAGTATAGCCCTATTATAAGAAGAACACTAACAGACACACAACTACCGCCAACAAAGCAACGCCTTCAATCAATGCAGCGGCAATAATCATGTTCATACGAATGTCTCCTGATGCTTCCGGCTGGCGGGCAATAGCCTCCATAGCTGAACCACCAATTTTACCAATACCTAAACCTGCGCCAATAACGGCAAGTCCGGCGCCAATTGCTGCACCTAATTTACTAATTCCGGCTGCAGCTGCAGTAGCTTGCAATAATACAGATAGTAACATAATTCTTAATTTTTAAATGGTTTATTATTAATTGTTGTTTTCTTTCACTTTAACTTCTTTATGTTCTTCCTGGGCCAATCCGATGAATACGGCAGACAACATAGTGAATACATATGCCTGGATAAATGCTACCAGCAACTCCAACGCATTCATAAAGATGTTGAACAGCACAGAGGCTACGGTCAGCGTACCATTTAATGCAGGGCCCATGCTGGCAGAAATAAAGATGAGGCACGTCAATACCAGCATCGCCATGTGTCCGGCCAACATGTTGGCAAAAAGACGGATCATCAAAGCAAATGGCTTGGTAAAGATACCGAAGAATTCAATAAAAGGCATCATCGGCACAGGTACTTTTAACCACCAGGGCACATCCGGCCAAAAGATATCTTTCCAATAAGTTTTCGTTCCAAACAGGTTGACGGCAACAAATGTAAAGAGTGCCAGCACCATCGTAATAGCGATATTACCTGTCACATTGGCTCCACCCGGAAAGATGGGAATCAACCCCATGATATTATTTATAAAGATGAAGAAGAACGCTGTCAGCAGGTAAGGTGCAAACTTCCGATATTTCGGCCCCACACAACTCTTGATGATATCGTCGTTCACCATCATAATAAACATCTCCATAAAGCCAATGAAACCACCCGGAGCTGCACTGCCTTGCGGATGTTTTCGATACCACTGAGCAACAGCCAAAATAATAATCAGCAGCAATACACTGTTAATCAGCAATGACAACGTCACTTTTGTGATTGAAATATCCCAAGGACGTATTTCATTTCCTGTTGCGTCATATTCCACCACTTTGCCTTCGTATTTACTACCTGCCGGAGCGATAGAGAATCCCTCGTAAGAACCTTCATTCTCTTCCAAACGAGAAGAGAGAAAAGCATGCCAGCCAGTCTGCGAACTATATACGATAATAGGCAACGGAATAGTAACATGCGTCTTTCCCCATGTGGTGATGTGCCATTCGTAAGCATCGCCAATATGTCCGAAGACGATTTCTTTCACATCTACCGTATTTTCTTTCTGTTCGGCAGAAGTGACATCATCCCGTTTGGCTATGCTGTCAAGCTCCGCTTCAACACCCTGTGCCGCAACGGGCAGAGTGGTGAACAGCATTCCCAGCATCAGGAGTATTCCAGTCAATAGATTACGCATTTGTTTCATTTTTCTTTTCTTTTTTCTGTTTCTTCCCTACTTCATAAGTAAAGAAGAACCACGTCTCATATATCAGATAGACTATGTAATAAAGGATGAATGTCAGCAGAAACAACTTGGCTTCTTCACGTACTGCAAAGCAATACACCACCAAGAGTATCACGGAGAGCAACATTTTCATCACTTTCATCGCCATATAAAGCAACAACATCTTCTGCGGGGCATGTTTACGACATGCGTCAAACATAGATATTTCAAAAAGCCCGAACAAGAAGAAATACACCGGAATAAAAGGGTATCCCCCGAAATAGTGTCCAGGTAATAGATAATGTAAAATCCCTGCACCCACCCATCCTGCTATTAACGTTAACAGGGTGATCTGGTATAAAAAATTGCGCTTTGTCAAGCTGATGCTCATAGTACTAAATTGAAAATTAGAAATAAAAGATAATTCCGGAAAAGGAAACATTAGTCAACACAGGCGGAAACCACTCCGCCGCTTAACTCAACGAACCCACCTTCGATATCAAGAGTCTGTTCTTCGCCTCCTTCCGGCACATATATCACCTTTCCTTCACGAAGCGAAGACACGATAGGTGCATGTTGCGGAAGAATGGTAAACGTTCCTATCGTTCCAGGTAGCGTTACACTTTCAACCTCTCCGTTATATATTTCCTTTTCAGGAGACACTATGTTCAAATACAACTTCTTCATAGCCTCTTTCCCTTCTTCTAATTTTTAACCATTTACTTGTTCCAATAACTTCTTACCTTTCTCTATTGCTTCTTCAATCGTACCTACATTCAGGAAAGCAGGTTCGGGTAGATAGTCCACCTCACCATCCAGAATCATCTTAAAGCCTTTGATGGTATCTTCTATTGGCACCATCGTTCCCGGTACACCGGTAAACTGTTCGGCAACAGCAAACGGTTGCGACAAGAAACGTTGTACACGGCGTGCACGATTCACTAATGTACGGTCGGCATCCGAAAGCTCTTCCATACCAAGAATAGAAATAATATCCTGTAGTTCCTTGTTACGCTGCAAGATTTGTTTCACACGCTGTGCCACTTCATAATGCTCTTCTCCTACAACATGCGGGTCAAGGATACGTGAAGTGGATTCCAATGGATCAACAGCAGGGTAAATACCCAACTCAGTAATCTTACGACTCAACACCGTTGTAGCATCCAAGTGCGTAAAGGTAGTAGCAGGCGCCGGGTCAGTCAAGTCATCAGCAGGTACATATACAGCCTGCACGGAAGTGATAGAACCATTGCGGGTAGAAGTAATGCGTTCTTGCATCGCACCCATTTCAGTAGCCAACGTTGGTTGGTAACCTACAGCCGAAGGCATACGTCCCAGCAAAGCAGAAACTTCGGAACCAGCTTGTGTAAAACGGAAAATATTATCGATAAAGAACAATATATCACGCGAACCACCAGTTTCAGCACCCTGGTCACGGAAAGACTCAGCTACCGTCAGTCCGGATAATGCCACAGATTGACGTGCACCGGGAGGTTCGTTCATCTGACCGAATATTAAAGAAACCTGTGATTTCTCCACTTCATTGTAATCCACTTTAGACAAGTCCCAGTTTCCTTCTTCCATACTTTTCTTGAACTCTTCACCATAACGGATCACACCAGATTCAATCATTTCACGCAAGAGGTCGTTACCTTCACGGGTACGCTCTCCTACTCCTGCAAACACAGAAAAGCCATGTTGCTTCTTGGCAATGTTATTGATGAGTTCCTGAATCAGTACTGTTTTGCCTACACCAGCTCCACCGAACAAACCGATCTTACCACCCTTACTATAAGGTTCCAGCAAGTCGATAACCTTGATACCCGTATAGAGCACTTCTTGTACGGTAGTCAAATCTTCAAACTTAGGGGGATCACGGTGTATGGGATAAGCACCGGTACGGTTTAACTCTTTCATACCGTCGATGGAATCACCCACTACATTCATTAACCGACCTTTAATCTGGTCGCCCACCGGCATAGTAATAGGACCGCCTGTGGGATGCACTTTCATACCTCTCTGCAAACCGTCTGTACTATCCATGGCTACGGTTCTCACCGTGTTCTCGCCGATGTGTTGCTGCACTTCTACGATTAATGTTTTTCCATTTGATCTTTTTATCTCCAGTGCGTCATGGATACTTGGAAGCATCAATTCGGCATCCGTACCCTCAAAATAGACGTCTACTACCGGTCCGATGACCTGAGAGATATGTCCGATAATTTGTGACATAAGCAATCTTTTTATATAATTTCTCTTTTTCTAAACTCTTCGAGTCGCGTTCTTGTCATTCCGCTGCTATGAGCTTAACACCTATTGAACAGTTTTTGTTCAAAGCTTCAAATCTTAATTTTAACGGAATAGTTACATAAGCAACTTTGCAAATGTAAACACAAAAACTTTCAGGTTGTACTCTATGAAAACGTTTTTTCTATAAATTATACCCTTTTGAACTATTATTACTACAATCAGAACAAAAAAGCGACATTCATTTAACGTTGCTTAAACATTCACCAACAGATACTAAGAAGGAATTCTGTTATTTTTGTATGAACAAAACAACATTTAGCAAGTTATATTTTGAAGTATAAATTTAATGAAAGGAAAAAGTATGAATTCACATCAAAATCCATTCGCAGGAAACACCCCACAGGATGTAACTGAAAGACAAGGCGAAAATGCCATTTTCATTGTTTACAAATTAAATCAGTCTTCTGATTCCGTTGAGAAAGTAAAAGATGTATGTGCCAATTTCTCGGCATTAATACGTAGTATGCGTAACCGTTTCCCCGATGCACAGTTCAGTAGCACGATAAGTTTTGGTGCAGACGTATGGGACCGTATTTTTCCAGATAAAGGTAAGCCCAAAGAACTGGAAGTTTTTAAGGAAATCAAGGGAAGTAAACAAACAGCAGTATCTACCCCTGGTGATATATTGTTCCATATCCGCGCTAAACAAATGGGGTTATGTTACGAGTTTTCCTCTATTATTGACGAAAAGCTGAAAGGCGCTGTTGAAGCTATTGATGAAACTCATGGTTTTAGATATATGGATGGCAAAGCAATCATTGGGTTCGTAGATGGAACAGAATCTCCGGCTGTAGATGAAAATCCTTATCACTTTGCTGTAGTTGGCGAGGAAGATCCTGATTTTGCAGGTGGAAGTTATGTCTTTGTGCAGAAATATATTCATGATATGGAGGCCTGGAATGCCCTTTCAGTAGAAGAACAGGAAAAAGTGATAGGTCGACGTAAATTCAATGATGTAGAGTTATCAGATGAAGAAAAACCGGCTAATGCTCACAATGCAGTTGCTAATATTGGTGATGATCTTAAAATAGTACGTGCCAATATGCCGTTTGCAAATACAGCCAAAAGAGAATATGGGACCTATTTTATAGGTTATGCAAGTACATTCAGTACAACGCGTCAGATGCTGGAAAGTATGTTTATTGGAAACCCGGTAGGTAACACCGATCGTTTATTGGATTTCAGTACTGCAATTACAGGAACTCTGTTCTTTGCACCGTCCTATGATTTTCTTGGAGAAGAGTAGTAACAAGAAGACATAAAAAAAGGCTATCTATCCCAGACAGCCAATCTTTTGTTAACCTTAAATCTAATACTATGAAAAACACATTGCAAAGGTACGGCTTTTCTTGATTTCTCCAAATTTCAGAGTCATTTCACTGCGTTTTACAACAAGGTTTAATAGTTACATCCACCTTGTTAACAGTTTGCCAAGAAAAAGACGGAAATAACGCTATATTTTAAACAGGAATTAAGAATAATACAAAACAGAGAGGCTTTGACCTCTCTGTTTGTTTACAAAATAGCTGGTATAAGAAAAAACTACTCAGTTACAGGTCTCTGCATACAATATGCAGAAGCCCCGTCATGGTAATAGTTATCCTTTACAGAAGTACATTTAAATCCATTTTTTTCATATAAATGAATGGCAGGAAAATTAGAAACATTCACTTCTAAAGTTATCTTCTTCAAGCTTTCTTTTAGAGCAATAACTACTATCTGATCTATTAATAATTGCCCCACTCTTCTGCCGCGAAAATCAGAATGAATAGCTATCGAGTAGATACGCAAACTACAGGCACGTTGATTTATCAATGCACTAAAATATCCCCCTACCCTTTGCTGATATTCTGCCACATAAAAGTATCCTTTTGCTTGGGAAATAAGATAAGCAAATTGCCGTTTTGAAAAACTATCCAAATCAAAACATATCTGTTCTATTTCCATAATCGACGGAATATCATTAATTACCGCCGGACGGAGTATAAATCCCGGTTCCATACAGATTAGAAACGTTTGATATCCAGCATACGCCAGAAGTTATTCAACAACCGGTAATAAAGTTCATCTCCCAGAATCGCATCTTCCAATCCATGGTCAATACTGGGATTATCATTGATCTCAATAACAATAGCACGGTCATTTACCATTTTCAAGTCTACTCCATACAATCCCTTCCCAATAAAAGAAGCTGCACGCAACGCTGTATCCAGAACCTTACGCGGCACTTGATAAATAGGAATCGTCTCTACCAGTCCGCAACGGCTTCGTCCGGAAGCATAGTGACAATAGATTTGCCAATGTCCTTTAGCCATATAGTATTTACATGCATACAAAGGTTCCCCGTTCAAAATACCGATACGCCAATCGAAATCTGTCGGAGTGAACTCTTGGGCCAACAGAATGGACGATTTATCAAACAAGACTTTCAGAGCTTCATCCAGTTCTTCTTTATTATTCACCTTCTTCATTCCAATGGAGAAAGAACCATCCGGAATTTTCAGAATAAAAGGACTACCAAGCTGTTCAGTAATCTCCTCATAGGAATTGACGTTCGATTTAAACAGCAGCATGGAGAGTGGCGCTGGAATCTTTTCTTTTTCAAATAATTCTTTTAAATAAACCTTATTAGTACAGCGGATAATAGATTGCGGATCATCAATAACAGCCAGTCCGTTTTGTGTAGCCAATTGGGAAAGACGGAATGTATAATGATTCAATGAAGTCGTGGTACGAATAAATAAGGCATCAAATTCCATCAGCCGTGTAGCGTCTTCTTCTGTCAGTAGTTCGGCATGGATATCCATTTTTTTAGCCAACTCAAGTAACTTGTGAAGTGCTTTTTTATCACTTGGAGGGAATTTTTCATTCGGGTCATAGAGTATAGCCAGATTATACCGTGCAGATTTTGAAGCCTGAGGGTTACGCCATACCTTTCTGTTAAACAAGTCCAAGGCATTGGCAAAATAATCTTCTTCCTCATTATTCAATAAACTTAATGGTAAGAACTGAATATTTTCTATCTGGTTTTTATGCCGCGTATTCAGCGTAACTCGCAACAAAGGGGCCGGATAGTTTTCAAAGATGAAGCGGGCAATACGCTCCAACCCTTTCTCTTTACACGTACCGAAGTATACATTCAAATACCAAAGATCATCAGTTATATCATTTTTCTGAATCCACTGGTAACAGAGTTTCTGAAGACTGCTATCCATACGGATACCTGTACCTGCTTCCACCTTATTAATAATATCAACTCCGGGAATGACTTTATGCCCCCTCGTCTGGGCTAATAGTGAGCAATAATAGCCTTCGGAGTTATAGCTATAATCATTACTCAGGTTAATTACCAACTTACGATCCTTTCCTGGTGATTTATACTTCAGGTAGTCGGATACGGTTAAAATGCTGTTTGTTTTGGAATATGGCTTCCAATCATCCAAGCTGTCTACAAGGATCAATACATTATTCATTTTGTCTCTTTAAAAAAGTGCCCGAAAGTAGTGAATTAAATAATACGTGATATCACAGACTCAATAATTATTTTATAGAGTCAAAGTTACAAACAAAAGCCTCTTCAGGTTGTTTCTATTAGCAACTAAAAACAGTCCTTGATTATGAAAAAGTTTAAATTCAATTTATTGGCAGGCTTGTTATTGCTGATATCTGCATCCGTATGTGCACAAAATGCTCCGGAAAAAGTGCAGGAAGCTTTCAAAAAGATGTATCCAAAAGTGACCACCGTGGAATGGGAGCATAAAGGTAATTACCACATTGCCGGATTTGTTTCAGATAGTCATGATATGAACGTCTGGTTTGGTAACAATGCCCGATGGATAATGACAGAGACAAATGTAGAAAGCCTGGAAGAAGTCCCTGCTCCCATAGCTAAAGCATTCATGCAGACAGAGACACCTCCCATACAAATCAGATATATAAAGATTATTACCTTTCCTAAAAAGCCTACCGTAGTAATCATTGATATAGAAGAATATAATTCTAACAGAGAAATTCAGCTTTTCTATGCTCCTGACGGTAAACTACTACAGAGTCTTGATGTATCCGGTGGTGATGGAGAAATCTATCCCGAATTATTTGGGTAATATAAAATTCTTACCAAATAGAAAACAATTGCACAAAACAGTGTGTTATCTATTAAAATAACTATAAAAAAGCATGACTTATGAATAGACGTTCACAACTGGAGCATGAAGTATCATTAGCTCAAAAACGTATCAAAGAAGCTCCCAAAGATACGCCGGCAAACATCAGAAAAATCTGGGAACAAGAGTTAGTTGAACTCGAAGTAGAGTTGAACAATCTGACTGACGACGAGGAAGACAATAACGATTAACGCCCCAACTATGAAATGGGATAATCAACTGATAAATCATTTGCAATGGTCGAATGCAATTATCAATCGTGAAGGAAAAGAAATCGTAGCGCGGGAAATTGCTGCAATGGCGGAAGAAGGTGATGTGATTGGGGCTGGTTCCGGCTCTACTGTCTACCTTACATTATTTGCATTGGCGGAACGTATTCGCAAAGAATCTCTGCACATAGAGGTTATCCCTGCCTCTGCTGAAATTTCCATGACCTGCATACAACTGGGTATACCACAAACTACTCTTTGGAATAAACGTCCGGACTGGGCTTTTGATGGTGCTGATGAAGTAGATCCGGAACGGAGTCTGATAAAAGGACGTGGTGGAGCCATGTTCAAAGAAAAACTTCTGATAAAAAGTAGTGGTAAGAATTTTATTATTGTTGACGACACAAAACTGGTTGATCATTTGGGGAGTCGCTTTCCAATACCTGTAGAAGTCTTTCCAAGTGCATTGACTCTTGTAGAGAGTGAGATGCAGCGATTAGGAGCTTCCGAAATAGCACTGCGTCTTGCCAGTGGAAAAGATGGGCCTGTTCTGACTGAAAATGGTAATTTTATTCTTGATACCCGCTTCAGTTACATTGATCCTTCTTTGGAAGAAAATTTAAAAGCGATTACCGGAGTAATTGAAAGCGGACTTTTTATCGGATATGATGTTGAAATAGTAGTCGCGAAATAAAAAACATCCACATTTATTTGATGAAATCATTCTTTTTTACGAGATTTGTGAAATCTAATCATATAAATATTCACAAAGATGGAAAAGAATAAAGATGATTTTTTTAAGAGCTTGTGGAAAATATTCGAGAAAAGACTCACAGAGATACTAAAGCCCATCGCAGAAAAACTTAATAGCGAATTTGAAAAAGAGTGCTTGATGCATTACTTGCTAAAAGGCGGAGAAACCCTTATTGTAAGCGATGATGTGTTTAAAAGGATCGCCGAAGAAGCTGTTAAGGAGCAAGAGAAAGCCGGTGGTAAACTACAAGGTGCTACCCCTGTGAAAATCAACGGTAAGCAATACTACTCTAAATGCATATCCTTCTACAACAACGATGAATTTGATTATGCCTTAGGTTGTGCAACTGTATTTTTTGACGAGAGTGGAACTCCGGTAGGATTAAGAGATTACTATGATTTTGATCCGGCAGAACATCGAGGAGACATGGAAGAAAAGCTGACCCAAATTATGGCAGAATTGGAAAAGACACCTTTTGGTGGAAAACCATACGATATATTATTATGGAATATATATCTAAATATTAAAGTAAAAAACAGTTGCCATAGAAAATTTGGCAACTGTTTTTCTTATATAAAGTAAATCTTAATATACCTCTACTTTTTCAGCAATACGTTTTGCTTTGTCCCGTAATGCATCCAAATCTGAATTCAGCGGGGCATAACACAACACTACTCCCATACGACGGTTAACACGTGTTGTCGGCTTACCAAAAATGCGAATATAGGTATCTTCTTCCTTTGTTACCTCCTCAATACCTCTATAATTTGGACGTTTCTGGCTGGCAATTGTTGAGAGAATAACAGCACTGGCTCCTATTCTTTCCTGTTTTATATTTGGAATGGGCAGGCCGAGTACTGCACGCAAATGAAGTTCAAACTCATTCAGATTTTGTGTACCGGCTAAAGTCACCATACCCGTATCATGTGGACGCGGAGAAAGTTCCGAGAAATACACTCCATTTTCATGACTCAAGAAAAATTCAACTCCCCAAAGACCGGCACCCGTCAGAGCACGTGTTACTTTTTCAGCCATTTTCTGTGCTTCTTTCAAGTGAGCAGGATCAATGTGAGCAGGCTGGAAACTTTCGCGATAGTCTCCCCCCTTTTGTACATGACCGATAGGAGGACAAAATAATGTAGGACCATTCTTTTGCGTTACAGTAAGCAGAGTTATTTCGCTATCAAACTTTATAAATTCTTCAATAATAAGTTCCTTTATATCACCACGGCTACCGTTGCAACCATATTCCCAGGCATGTTCCAGTTCATCCGCACTCTTCACAAGAGACTGTCCTTTTCCTGAAGAAGACATCAATGGTTTCACCACACAAGGAAAACCTATTTTCTCAGAAGCAGCCTTTAACTCATCGAAAGATTTGGCATAAAAATATTTAGCTGTTTTCAAGCCCAATTCCTGAGCAGCAAGATCACGTATAGCCTTGCGATTCATAGTAAAATTCACAGCACGTGCACTGGGTACTACCTGAATACCTTCTTTTTCAAAATCATAAAGACGTTCTGTACGAATGGCCTCAATTTCTGGTACAATAATATCCGGCTGGTGTTTGCGTACTACACGTTCCAAAGCATCGCCGTCAAGCATACTGAACACCTCACATTCATCAGCCACTTGCATGGCCGGCGCTCCGGCATACGAGTCGCAGGCAATGATATATTGGCCTTTACGTTGGGCAGAAATAACGAACTCCTTACCCAGTTCACCGGAACCTAACAATAAAATCTTCTTCATTTTTGCTATGTGTTTATATTAAGAAGCACAAATGTACATAAAAAAATAAGTAGCTACTGCTTTAAATAATTGAAAAAACGAATGGATAGCTCATTTTTATCTGTATCTTTGTACCATAAACAATAGGGTTTATTCTGAAATCTTCTTTGTGCATGTTTGCCTTTGCGGGATTCCGCAAATTATTCCATTCCAAATTTGACCTCATAATCAGCTCCTTTGTTCATTATACGGTTTAATTGTTGTATGCTAATCTCAAGATGATTGCATGCTACCATTAGTCAGAAAAACTAAGTGCAGTGTTTTTAAACTGCATAATATATAATAATTTTAGAATGGCAGTAAAAAGAGTAACATCAAGTAAAAGAGACAGAGAAAAAGCGAAACAGAGTAAGCGAGAAGAAAAACAGAAAAGAAAAGAAGAACGCTTAAGCAGCGGTAGCCGTAGCTTCGAAGAGATGCTGGCATACGTAGACGAAAACGGTATTCTTCATTCTACACCCGAAGGTGTAAAGCCTAAAGAGGAAATAGATGCTTCTGAAATAGAAATATCAATTCCTAAAAAAGGCGAAGCAGAAGAAATTCTGCCTTTAAACGGACGCATTGAACATTTTAATGTATCCAGAGGTTATGGTTTTATAAAAGATTTAGGAAGTGGTGAAAAATATTTTTTCCATATTACTTCTGCTCCTGAAGGTATAACGGAAGGAGACAACGTTACATTTGAAATTGAACGCGGTACGCGAGGTATGAACGCCGTGCGGATCTCAATCATTAATAAATAACAATTTTAACTTACAAAAAGAAATGAACATTTATGTTGCAAACTTAAGCTGGAACACAAACAGTGACAGCTTACAGGAATTATTTTCACAGTATGGCGAAGTAACTTCAGCCTACATTATTAACGACAGAGAGACGGGACGTTCACGCGGTTTCGGCTTCGTAGAAATGCCGAATGATGAAGAAGGTCAGAAGGCTATTGACACTCTTAACGAAACAGAATTTGAAGGCAAGAATATCGCAGTAAGCGTAGCTCGCCCCAGAACAGAAAGACCTGCAGGCGGCAACCGTGGTGGTGGTTACGGCGGCGGTAACCGTGGTGGCGGTTACGGCGGTGGCAACCGTGGCGGTGGTTACGGCGGTGGCAATCGTGGTGGTGGTTATGGCGGCGACCGCGGTGGAAGATATTAATCTTACAGCTAAACAACAAATGAGAACTGTTCGGAATAATTTCCGGACAGTTTTTTTTATGCCCCTGTTCCATCTATTATATATCAATAATATCTATATTTGCATATATGGTAACAAGCAAACATATTATACTGACACTTTCACTGCTACTGTGCAATGTGTGCATCTACGCTGCTACGGTCAACTACTCCGTGCGCGGAAAAGTCATTGATAAACAATCTCGACAACCGGTGGCATATGCCAACGTAGTGGTTACAGGTATCCCAGGAAAAGGAGCATCCACAGATTCACTGGGTATGTTTCATATAGAACAAGTGCCACCTGGAATTTACCGTTTCGAAGCAACGTTGATAGGATATAAAAGTGCTGTAACTTCCGAATATCTGGTTTCTGCTTCTACACCTTTCATTGAGATTGAGATGGAAGAAGATGAAAATATGCTGGCTGCAATTGTGGTAACCCCCTCTCCTTTCAGGAAAACCGTGGAGAGTCCGGTAAGTATGCGTATTATTGGGCTACAAGAGATAGAAAAAAGTCCGGGAGGAAACCGGGATATTTCACGAATTGTACGGGCATATCCAGGTGTATCGTTCTCACCTATCGGATACAGAAACGATTTGATTGTACGGGGTGGATCACCCTCTGAAAACCGTTTCTATATGGATGGAATAGAGATCCCGAATATCAATCACTTTGCTACACAGGGAGCATCAGGTGGTCCAGTTAGCATCGTTAATGCAGATTTGATACGGGAAATCAGTTTCTATACCGGAGCATTTCCTGCGGATCGTTCCGGAGCAATGAGTTCTGTATTAGATTTCCGTTTGAGAGATGGTAATCCGGATAAACAGACTTATAAAGCGACCTTGGGAGCTTCCGAAGTATCCTTCAGTGGTAACGGACACCTGAGTGATAAAACGACATACCTGTTCTCTATCCGACAATCGTATCTTCAATTATTATTCAAGGCATTGGGCCTACCTTTCCTACCTAATTTCATTGACGGGCAATTCAAACTAAAGACAAAATTATCAGCCCATGATGAACTGACTGTACTGGGTCTGGTAGGAATTGATAAAATGAAACTGAATACGGACGAGAAAGGAGAAGATGCGGAATATATATTAAGTTATCTTCCTACCATTCATCAGGAAACATTCACCGTAGGAGCATCTTATCGCCATTATGCAGGAAAACACGTACAGACACTCACGCTAAGTCATAATTATCTGAATAACCGTAATGTGAAATATCTGAATAACGATGATTCTTCCGAAGATAATCTAACCCTCCGTCTACGATCTGTAGAGCAAAAGACTACCCTTCGTTTCGAAAATCGAACAAGACTGGGACAATGGACTTTGAAAGAAGGTGCCGAAGTGAATTATTCTAACTATACCAACCGTACCAAACAACGAATACTCAGTTCCAGTTCTATTTACCACACGGATTTGAACATATTCAGTTGGGGCGGCTTCTTCTCCACAGACTATATCAGCACGAATAAACGGTTCTCCGCTTCAGCAGGTATCCGGACAGATGGCAATAATTACAATCAGGAGATGAAGGAGTTATGGAAGCAACTTTCTCCCCGCTTTTCATTATCCTATGATCTTACCAAGCAATGGGCATTAAGTGGAAGTGCAGGATTGTATTATCAACTCCCCCCATATACAGCTTTAGGATTTAAAGACAATGACGGCATCTATATAAATAAGAACCTTAAATACATGCAAGTTATGGAAACCAGTCTTGGGCTTGACTGGCATTTGGAAGACAGGTTGATGATCTCGGCGGAAGGATTCTTCAAACGATATGGACGCATGCCCCTTTCCGTACGGGATAATATCCCATTGGCATGTAAAGGAGATGATTATGGTACTGTAGGTAATGAAGTACTGATTCCTACAGAGCGTGGACGAGCTTATGGCATAGAAACCATGTTGCGTTGGCAAGTACCGGGACAATTTAATTTTGTATCCTCACTCACATTATTTCGTAGTGAATTCCGTGATATCACCTCTGCGTGGGATAATCGTTTTATCCTCAATGTCAGTGGCACCTACAATCTGCCTCGCCGTTGGAGCATTGGAGGCAAACTCAGTTATATAGGTGGTGCTCCTTATACTCCTTATGATGAAGATAAGTCTTCATTGGTTGAAGCATGGAATGCGCAAGGACGTCCCTATTATGATTATTCAAAGTATAATACGGAACGCCTTCCTAACTTTGCCCAATTCGATGTTCGTATAGATAAGTCTTTCTATTTCCATCGTTGCATGGTAGGCTTTTACATTGATATACAGAATATAACAGGAAGCAAACTGAAACAGCAGGATGTGATTATGAGTACAGGAGTTATTGAAAATCCTTCTGCTCCCATTGGAGAACAAAGATATAAAATGAAATATTTAAAGCAGGAAAGTGGAACCGTTTTACCATCGATTGGACTTACGGTGGAATTCTAATAAAAGCACTTGCGGCTACGTTGCCCTTCACTTGTACAAGTGTAAGCTTACACAGTAGCAAGTGTTGACCTACGCAGCCGCAAGTATCATTTATTGATGTTGATCTCTCAGCAAATCATTCACCGTCTTCACCGGATTGAATGTACTTAGAGGCACCTCTACAAATACTGTATTCCAGTCACTCATTGCACCGTTCCACAAACCGGGAAGTTCCAGTGCTTTAAGATCCTTACCATTCTTCGATTTGTAAGAAATAAAACCGGTAGCTTTATCTACGAAATTTGTAAGGTCAAATTTATGACCTTTATAATCACGTACGGCACAAACCAGATCTACAGGATTAAAGTGCGTTCCTTTCTCAAACATTTCTTTCTTCTCCGAATCATCCATATCAATTTGGGAGCTTTCTAGAATTTGCAAAGAAATAGTTCCGTCACTGTTATATGCCAGGAACGGGCCACCACCCGGTTCGCCTACATTCTTCACCATACCGCATACACGCATCGGACGGTTCAACTTCTCTTTCAGATAAAGTACAAGTTCGGCATCTTCCAGATTCTTGGTTTCAGGATTCTTACAGAAAAGTTTCTTTTGCAGGAATTGCAGTATTTCAATCACCTGTTCATGAGTATATCTGCCACTGTCCAAAAGTTCCAGATAAGCAAATGCCTTTTGTTGCAAAGCAACCAATACTCCGGCAATCAACTTTTTGTAGAGCACAGTATCACCTTTCAGCTTATCGGGCACCACATTATCGATATTCTTAATAAAGATCACATCTGCATCTAGGTCATTCAAATTTTCAATCAATGCACCATGGCCACCCGGACGAAACAGCAACTTACCATTATCACGGAAAGGTCGATTATCCATATCGGCAGCAATCGTATCCGTACTCGGTTTCTGCTCAGAGAAAGTTACATTATAATCTACTCCGTATTTCTTTGCATAAACAGCCGCTTTATCTGCTACCAATGCTTCAAACAAACGGCGGTGTTCGGGAGAAACTGTAAAATGCACATTTACTTTACCATTCTTATTAGCTGCATAGAGCGCACCCTCTACAAGATGTTCTTCCAGCGGTGTACGGTTACCGTCTTCATATCTGTGGAATTTCAGCAGACCTTTCGGCAATGCACCGTAATTCAATCCTGCAGCTTCAAGCAGTGCAGCAACTACGGCTTTATAGTTTCCTTCAGACACCAACGCAGGAATATCTTTTCCAGACATCTTCTCACAGGCAGCATTCAAATCATCATAGAAAGCGAATTTTTCAATCTGTTCAAAGAATGTCTTTTCAAATTTAGTTTCGGGGGCATCATAATCAGCTCCGAGAAATTCGAACAAATTCTTGAACATACGGCTCGCTGCACCGGATGCAGGAACAAACTTCACTACAACCTTATCTGTCCGGGTATAAGCGTCCCATGCATCGAGATAGAGCTTTTGCTCATCTGCTGCAGGAGCCAGAATTCCTTTTTCCAGAGAAGCGGCAGCAGCCAGCTTCAAATATGGAAAACCTTTCTCGAAACAAGCCAGTTGTTCGGCTATCTGTTCTTCTGAGATACCTTTTTGCGTAAGCAACTCTTTGTCTTGCGGTGTTATCATATTATCTATTTTTATTAATTGATTGCCAAAAATACAAAAAAACTGCAAGCCCTATCAAGAAAAAGAAGAAAAAAACTACCTTTACACCACAAAAATGGACGATTATGGAAAGAGATGAATTTTTCACTACTGAAGAGAAGAAATTGCTCTTCTCTCTCTACCGAAAATTATTACAGTTGACCGGTGAGACATTACAGAAGGGCGACTGCAGAAAACTGAAAACACATCTTATCAACTCTATAAAGGATAACCGGGTTCAACGCGACACTTTCGGATTAAATCCACTGGTTAAGGATATGCAGACTGCCGTTATCGTTGCCGAAGAAATCGGAATGAAGCGGGCGTCGATTCTGGGTATTATGTTGCACGAAAGTGTGAGAAACGGAGCTTGTACTCCCGAAGAGGTACAGGCTGCTTTCGGTGAAGATGTGGCCGGCATTATCCGTGGACTGATACGCGTAAATGAACTTTATTCCAAAAGCCCGACTATCGAATCGGAAAACTTTCGCAATCTGTTGCTCTCTTTTGCGGAAGATATGCGCGTAATCCTGATAATGATTGCTGACCGTGTGAATATCATGCGGCAGATTAAAGATAGTAAGAACGACGAAGCCCGCCGGCAAGTGGCCAACGAGGCTGCATATCTCTATGCTCCCCTCGCCCATAAATTGGGGTTATATAAGCTGAAATCGGAACTGGAAGACCTCTCCCTGAAATATACGGAAAAAGAGGTCTATTACCATATTAAGGATAAACTGAACGAAACAAAGGCATCTCGCGATAAGTATATTGCAGCTTTTATCACCCCGATGCAGAAAAAACTAGAGGACGCCGGACTACATTTCCACATCAAAGGACGTACAAAGTCTATCCACTCCATCTATCAAAAAATGAAGAAGCAGAAATGCCCTTTCGAAGGAGTGTATGACCTTTTTGCCATCCGTATCATTCTAGACTCACCTGTAGATAAGGAGAAGCAAGAATGCTGGCAAGCATATTCCATTGTAACAGATATGTATCAACCCAATCCCAAACGTCTGCGCGACTGGTTATCCGTGCCCAAAAGTAATGGCTACGAATCATTGCACATCACCGTGATGGGCCCTGAAGGTAAATGGGTAGAAGTACAGATACGTACTGAACGCATGGACGATATTGCCGAACGAGGCTTGGCTGCCCACTGGCGCTATAAAGGTGTGAAGGGTGAAACAGGATTGGATGAATGGCTGACTACGGTACGTGAGGCTTTGGAAAATTCAGATAGCAATGGATTGGAAGCTATGGACCAGTTCAAACTGGATTTGTATGAGGATGAAGTCTTTGTGTTCACCCCGAAAGGTGATCTGTTTAAGTTAGGTAAAGGTGCAACAGTGCTGGATTTTGCTTTTCATATCCATAGTAAATTGGGATGCAAGTGTATCGGTGCAAAAGTTAATGGCAAGAATGCGCAACTTCGTCAGGTACTGAACAGTGGTGACCAGGTGGAGATTATGACTTCGAATACCCAGACACCGAAGCAGGACTGGCTGAACATCGTGACTACCTCCAAAGCACGTACCAAGATACGCCAAGCTTTGAAAGAGATGGTTGCCCGGCAGCATGCCTTTGCCAAAGAAACTATTGAAAGGAAATTCAAAAACCGGAAAATAGAGTATGATGAAGCTGTCATGATGCGCCTCATTAAACGCCTCGGTTTCAAAACTGTGACTGATTTCTATCAAAACATTGCCGATGAAACATTGGATGTAAACGAAATCATCGACAAATACCTGGAGCAACAGAGACGGGAAAATGATACGCATGACGACATTATATACCGTAGTGCTGAGGGATATAACCTGCAACAGACGCAGAACGATGAAATCACCCGTTCAAAAGAAGATGTACTGGTAATCGATCAGGATCTGAAAGGATTGGACTTCAAGTTAGCACGCTGTTGTAACCCGATTTATGGAGATGATGTATTTGGCTTTGTGAGTGTGACCGGTGGCATTAAGATACATCGCAGCGATTGTCCCAATGCCACTCAACTACGAGAACGATTCGGATACCGTATTGTAAAAGCACGTTGGGCAGGTAAATCGCAAGGTACACAATATCCTATAACGCTTCGTGTAGTAGGCCATGATGATATTGGCATTGTAACTAACATCACCTCGATCATATCTAAAGAAAATGATATTTCTCTACGCTCCATCGGCATAGACTCTCATGACGGACTATTCTCCGGCACTATGACAATTATGGTAGGCGATACAGGACGTTTGGAAACACTTATAAAGAAGTTGAGAACAGTAAAAGGAGTGAAACAAGTTTCAAGAAATTGAATATGAAATACGATTTTAAGAAACAAATCCGAAGCTTTGGATACGCCTGGAAAGGCATCCGGCAATGTATTGGGAAAGAACAGAATCTTAGTTTCCACCTGATTACTACAATAATCGTGATAGGTGCAGGTTTTCTTTTCGACATTACACGTACGGAATGGATGATCATTATCCTTTGTATTGGTGTGGTCGTAGCTGCAGAGCTCTTCAATACGGCAATTGAAAGATTGGTGGATCTGGTATCACCGGAGCGTCATCCCATTGCAGGACAAGTAAAAGATATTGCCGCCGGTGCAGTGCTGGTATGCGCTGTTGCGGCGGCAATCATTGGAGGGATTATTTTTATCCCATATTTGTTTTGACACGGGTTTATCTCACTCGTCTTCTCTTATAATAGGGACGTGTCAGCAGGAAATAAAATAGTAGTGCTACAATGATTCCCACACCTATAATTTTATAGATCAATTGAAAATCTACATAAAAGTGTGGTTTTTCAATGCTTGAACCATCTTCAAACATAGAATACAGTTCTATGTTGTTTGACAGAAAGCAGCAAACTGCAATACCTATTAAAATTCCCGTTTCCATAGCCAAATGGCAAGTTGTATTTGCTGTTCCACGCTGGCAATGCTGCGAAAGCTTGACGAATATCTTCGTAAGAGGTACTGTAAGTATCACCAAAACAACCAGGAAGAAAGTCGCACTGTAATCCCCATCCTTTATTATAGGTATTACTATCCCCGACACAAAAGCGATCAGCACTACATTGAGAGCAGGCAACCAAGCCCGTGACAGTAAAAAACGGTCGATATTAAAACGTCCTATACCTATAGGTGCACGGAAAGCAACATACACCCGCAATGCAAACAGTATACTAAATATACCGCACAATGCGGAAAGATACACTACCATGCTGAAGCCTTTGAGCTGGAACATCCATATTCCTACTCCCACTCCTACCAACATACCCAGACGAGCCGCCAAAGCATATGTCATATTCCCTGCGCTACGGCGCGGAGAATTTGTAATATCAATAGCAACTGTAATTCCCGCTGTGGCTGCTAATCCGAAAGCTCCTCCCTGCACAACGGCAAGTAACAACAATTTCGTTAAAGTATCAGCAAATAGATAACCCACCGTCGCTGCTAACATTATAAATGTGGAGTAGACAAGCACGTGCTTTCGCTTATACGCATCTCCCAGATATGCATGAAATGGTCCTACAAGGAACATACCCACCGCAAACACCAAAAACATACTACCCACCTGTACAGTAGAAATGCCTAAGCGTGACACCATCACCGCAGGCAGTACCGGGAATAGCATATATAGGGATGCAAAAAGCAGGAAATTAGCCATGCATATCCGCATAAATCCCAGCGACCAAAGATTATCAATATTGCTCTTTCTCATTCGGGAAGTCTAAGTTCTTCACATCAGATATATAACGGCTTATAGCGTCAGTCATTATCGTATGCAAATCGGCATAACGACGTAAGAAACGGGGACGGAAACCATTATTCATACCCAGCATATCCTGAATTACCAGCACCTGTCCGTCTACTCCACCGCCGGCACCAATGCCGATAATAGGAATAGTAAGTTCACTTGCCACACGTTCTGCCAATTCCGCCGGGATTTTCTCTAACACAATGGCAAAGCATCCTGCCTCTTCCAGCAGATGGGCATCACGTACCAATTTCTCAGCTTCGGTATCATCCTTGGCACGAACAGTGTAAGTACCATACTTATTGATAGATTGCGGCATCAGTCCCAGATGTCCCATAATAGGAATACCTGCACTCAGAATGCGCTTTACAGTACCTATTATTTCTTCGCCACCTTCCAGTTTCAAAGCATCTGCATGACTCTCTTTCATAATGCGGATGGCAGAAGCAAGCCCTTCCATCTCATTGCCCTGGTAAGAGCCGAAAGGCATATCCACTACAACCATAGCACGTTTTACTCCACGAACTACGGACTTAGCATGATAGATCATCTGATCAAGGGTGATCGGAAGTGTCGTCACATTACCAGCCATTACATTACTGGCAGAATCACCCACAAGAATTACATCCATACCTGCACCATCCACAATCTGTGCCATAGTGTAATCATAGGATGTCAACATAGAAATTTTTTCGCCTCTTTGCTTCATTTCAACAAGGCGATGAGTGGTCACTTTACGAGTGTCATCTGAAATATATCCAGCCATAATATCATTTACAATTTAATCATTTACAATGTACAATTTTGACTGTGTACAGATACACGTTGCAAATCATATATCGTAAATTGTAGTTCGTACTTTTATTTATCGCCGCAAAGGTAATCCTTTTTCCCTTTACTTGTGCAATTCTGTTAATTTATCGTAAGTGAATCCCTGGAAATCATCCAGAACATAGTGGCACAACGGGGTAATTTCTTCTCGTGAATTAGTGGTAGCCAGACCAATAACTGTAGCACCGGAAGCCATTCCGGCTTTCAGACCATTAAAAGAATCCTCAAAAACATAAGTCGTTTCCGGAGTAGTGTCAAATACTTCCATACCAAGCAGAAAACAATCAGGTGCAGGTTTAGAGGCAGTGAACATTTCTGCTGTGAGAATACGGTCGAACATACTTTTAATTTCAGGTTTAGCACGGTATACAGCTTCCATTTTCTTATCATTGGAGCTGGTAACTACAGCCATTTTCACACCATTACGGTGAAGATCGGCAATAAATTCCTCCACCCCGGGAACAAAATCGTATGACATATCCTGTTCGAAGCGGTCGAGACCTACAGTGATTTCCTCTCTCTCTTTTGTCATACCGGGAAAGAAGGTATCGTAGATATACATCAGGGTCTGCCCCTTTACACGACTTTCCAGATCTTCCATACCTAAGTAATCTACTCCCATTTTATGCCAAAAAACGCTGTACTGCGTCTCTGTGTCGACAACGACACCGTCGAAATCGAAGAGAACGGCGATGTTTTTAGTTTCAGCCATATAAACTTTCTTTTACCTTATAATGTTAATACCTTATCTATTACGATACAAAGGTCAGAATAATCCTTGAACCGAGCAAATAAATGAGTAACTTTGCTGCGAATACCAGATACGCGGACGACATGGACCAGAGCGGACGAACGCGGACTCATCACTTTCTTTAGATAAATAGTTATGGATAATAACCCTCACATATTAGGTACCGAGAGCATCGGAAAACTGCTGTTGCAGTATTCCATACCCGCTATTATCGGCATGACAATAACTTCTCTGTACAACATTATCGACAGCATTTTCATAGGTCATGGTGTAGGTGCAATGGGTATTGCCGGATTAGCTATTACATTCCCCTTGATGAACCTTGTGGTAGCATTCTGTACGCTGGTATCAGCAGGCGGTTCTACCATTTCATCCATCCGTCTGGGGCAAAAAGATTTAGACGGAGCAACTGAGGTATTGGGAAATACGCTGATGTTTTGTCTGATTAATGCAGTAGTATTCGGTGGACTTGCTTTTCTGTTTCTGGATGATATATTGAGATTCTTCGGTGCCAGTTCCGAAACATTACCTTATGCACGTGACTTCATGCAGATTATCCTGGCAGGAGCCCCAATTACTTATACAATGATCGGGCTAAACAATATTATGCGTGCCACAGGATATCCTAAAAAGGCGATGTTGACTTCCATGGTAACAGTGGTCTGTAACATCATCCTTGCTCCTATCTTCATTTTCCATTTTGACTGGGGAATTCGTGGAGCAGCTACGGCAACCGTTATTTCACAGTTCATCGGTATGGTATGGGTGGTGAAGCATTTCCTTGATAAGGATAGTTTCGTTCGTTTTCGTCCGGACTTTTGGAAACTGAAGAAACGCATCATCAGTAGCATCTTTTCAATCGGCATGTCTCCTTTCCTGATGAATGTATGTGCCTGTGTCATTGTGATTATCATCAACAACACGTTACAACGTCACGGAGGCGATATGGCCATCGGAGCTTACGGTATCATCAATCGCCTGCTTACACTCTATATAATGATTGTATTAGGTCTGACCATGGGTATGCAACCAATTGTTGGATATAACTTCGGAGCACAGAAACACGACCGTGTGAAGCAAACGTTGAAACTGAGCATCCTGACCGGTGTGTGTATCACGAGCAGTGGCTTCCTCATTTGCGAACTTTTTCCACATGCAGTATCCGTTATCTTCACGAACGATCAGGAACTGATTGACATTGCTTCTCGCGGTGTCCGCATCTGCGTGCTGATGTTCCCATTGGTGGGCGCACAGATTGTAATCGGTAATTTCTTCCAAAGTATCGGAAAAGCTAAAATCAGTATATTCCTTTCGCTCACCCGGCAACTTTTATATCTGCTTCCCGGTCTGATCTTCTTTCCCCGTTTCATGGGACTGGATGGAATCTGGACCAGTATGCCCGTTGCCGATTTCTTTGCTTTCCTGACAGCACTCACAGTACTGTGTATATATATACGAAAGGTTACCCGAACACAGGAAACAGTTACTCACTCTTAATACTCTTCACCGGATTCTCATTAGCAATGTGCCATGCCTTAATTATGACACACATGATAATAAACATAAGCAGAGTCACAGCAACACCCATATACCCCATTACAGGCAAGGAAATAGTATCCCTAAACTGACTGATCCAAACTTCACCGGCTTTGAATGCTCCGATTGTACCAATCGTTACAGCCGGAATTGCCAACCACAAGACATCACGCGTCAGTAGGCGCAGCACACCGCTCACTTCTGCCCCATTCACCTTACGAATAGCTATTTCCTTGGAGCGCAAACGAATTTCATCATTTACATAACCAATGAGCCCCATAAGAATGATAAACAAGATTGTAACAGATGCCAATAAAGTGACATCACGGAATATGCGAACGGATTCCGAATAACTTCGCATCTCTTTTTCCATTGAACGAAACAGTAACTCATTCTGCGGATACACATGCTGCATCTCTTCATTCAACCGGATAAGATTATCGTCAAAAGGCTTCTTCAGGCGCACATGTAGAGTGCTTTCTATGCCTTCCGTCCAAGCTATCATAACCGGATCGCTATCATCCGGTGCAAGAGGAAAACTGAACGAATCCAAAATGCCTACTACTGTACCCAGATCATTTACGTGTTCACCTATACCGGTACCCTCCCATTTCATCTTTTCTACAAAAGTGCGGTTTACAAGCAATTGTCCACTACCCGATAAGTTTTTACCTGCTTTAAGTCGTAAGCCGATAAAGTCCAGATAATCCGTATCGAATATAGAAAAGCGAGGAGAAAAAAGCCGGTTTCCTTGATTATCAGTCACCATGTGAGGAGCATAAAAACCCAGTAACGATGCACTGGCAGAAGCCACAGACTCTACATAGGGTAATCCTAAAAGAACACTACGCAAGTTATCCGGATTTTCTAATCGTTGGTAAACGTATGCAACGCGTTCAGGACGGAAACCACGATCACGTCCGGTTGCATAATTATATTGTATAAATACCACCAGCATCATGCCCAGTATGAATGCCGCACCTCCAAACTGTATGAATAATAGTACCCGCTTCCAACCACGACGTCCGGAAGTATAGCGATGGAACACTTGCGTCACCGGTATACGCGAAAACAAAATACCAGGCAAACATCCTCCCAACAGAAATAAGAGAGCAACTACAGACAAAGGTGCCCACAAGTTCTGCCAGGCAAAGAGAACACTCAACGGAATAGATGCCAGTTCTTCCATTTTTTCATGGAAAACATACACCAACACTCCTATCAATAATAGTGCCAGTAGAATCACTACCGCTGTCTCCATCAGAAACATGGAGAAAATGCTGCGTTCGGATGCTCCACTGCACTTGTGTACACCAATGGATTTTGCACGTTGCGTCAGTGAAGCTATCGATATTAATACATAATTCAGTGTTGTTGTGAAAAGTAGCACTGCTCCGAGCAATGCCATGATCCAGATCATTTTCCGTACCGTCGGCTTGGCAAGGTGCCGGCTACGCATAGGCTCCACAGTAACTTTCAGTTCCAATCCGCTCTCTTCCGGAATATGACGGGCAATAGCAACTGAAAGATGCTTATTCAAATTATTAGCATCAGCAGGATTTCGTAAACGTACGTATCCGTCGTAATTGCCGCCACTGTTCCAGCCTAAAGACCAACGGGTATGCCGTTCGATGCTGGGAAAAGAGACAATAGCTTCAGGACGGGTATATAATTCTGTATTCAGTGGCACATCAGCATAGACACCTTTTACGAGCATAGGTACCGTAGTACCACCAATTGAGTAATTCAATGTCTTCCCTAATGGTGACTCACTGCCGAAAATAGTGCGTGCCGATGTATGGGACAAGAATATTGCATCCGGATTTGCCAATTCCTGTGGATTTCCCTCCAATACTTCGATACCGAGGGTGGCAAAGTAAAGAGTATCTGCCATCACTGTAGGCAACATGAACTTATGTTCTCCCAAGCGATACTCCTTACCAAAAAGAGAGCAGCTGGTAGTAGCACTCTGTACCTCATCAGGAAACTCCTCTGCAATGGTAGCAGGAATGGTTTGGATGGTATTATACCCCTCTCCACCACTCAACACTCCCTTATTCATCCAACCGGTCTTGACAATGTAAAGATTCTCCGGTTCATGATAGAAATTATCAAAACTCAACTCGAAAGCAATACGTGCAAAAAGGAAAACAGACATCAGTAGCCCTAATGACAAAGAAATAACTTTAATGATATTTGATCCGCGTCCGCGAAGCAAAGTTTGCAGGGTATAATAAAGGTGTCTCATAATGATAACTTTTATCTATTATAATAATTTATTCGCTCTTAATACTCTTCACCGGATTTTCATTTGCAATGCTCCATGCTTTCCATACAACACATGCCGTAATGATCATTAAATTAGCAATAGCTACCAATACATACACTGATCCTCCCAGCGGCACTTGTATTGCAAAGAGATCCATCCATATTCCATTTACATACCACGCCCCCACAGTACCCATGATGACTGCCGGCACCGCTACCCAAAGTACATCACGCGACAGCATCTCTAAGATGGTAGACGACTCTGCACCGTTCACCTTGCGGATAGCAATTTCTTTGGAACGACGGCGCACCTCGTCGGTGGTATAGCCTATCAAGCCCATCAGCATGACAAAAAACATGACTACTGCTGCCAGTACAGTAGCATTACGAAAGACACGGACGATATTATAATTCTCTGCCATATCCTGTTCCAAAGAGCAGAAATCTACTGTTTTTGTAGGGAAAGCAGCGGATGCCTCACTATTCAGTCGCCTCAAGTTCTCCGCAAAAGGTTCTTTCAGGCGTACATGGATACAAGCACCAAACCGTCCGCATCGTACAATAAGTGGCTGCTGCGGCACATAAAATGATGCTGTATGAAAATCTTTGAGCACTCCCACAACACGCAGATCTCCCAGACTTGTATTCCCTTGATGCACTATACGTCCCACGATATCATCTCCCCAGCGCATAGTCTCGGCAAATGTTTCATTCACCACAGCCTCATTGCGTTCCCGTGCCATACGACCTTCCTTTATCACCATACCCATCATTTTAGGGTAGTTTTCTGTCTCTACACAGTAGCGTGATGAGAAAAGTGACTGCCCGCTTTCATCCATTATCCTCATACCACTCATGCCGATACAGGGTGGATAACTGGCAGATTCCACATCCTCCACATAAGGGAGTCCGCAAAAGAACTGACGGGCAGCATCGCGTTCGGAGTCACTATCAAAATAGATATCGGACGTAGCTATACGCCGGGCATCATATCCTGTATTTTTATTCAATACATAGTGATACTGGGCCATGATGACACACATCAGTCCACAGATAAAAGCCACACCCAAAAACTGAATAAAAAGCAACGGACGCTTCCACCCTTTCTTACCTTCCGTGTAATGACGAAAAACCTGTGACACCGGTATTCGGGAAAACATTCGTCCTGGTAGCACACCACCCACAACAAACAAGCCTACCACTACCACCAATGGCACCCAGATACGTCCAAACACAAACAGGGATGTCAACCGGACTTCCATCGTCTCCTCTATCATCTCACGGAAATTCAGCAACAGCAATGCCACCAGTATCAATGACAATAAGATAACAATACCTGTCTCCAACAGGAACATTGAGAATACGGTACCGCCTGATGCACCATTACACTTATGTACTCCCACTGCCTTAGCACGATACGAGAGTGAAGAAATAGAAATAAGTACATAATTCATTGCTGCAATGAAAAGGATGGCCAGACCGAGGATAAGTGTAATGGTATTCATACGCTTTACCATGTTACCACTGCGATATACATCACGCAAAGGCTTCACAATAGAGGTATAACTCGAATTATCTTTCCCATCCTGAGGAAGATAATTATGAATCACAGTCTCCAAGCGTGCATTGAACTTCTCAACATCTACCTTCACACCCGGACGAAAGCGGATATATTGAAAGAAAGAATCACCTCCTTCCCATGAATATTCCGCCCAGTCACGACTCCATGCACTGACAATAGAAATGACAGCTTCAGGGTTCATGGTGGAGTTCTCTGGCAAAGCAGCATAAATACCCTTTACAGTGAGCTGCAGTTGTTTATCATAGTTTATCACTTTACCCACGGGGTCTTCATCACCAAACATTTTCTGTGCCAGACGATCACTCAGAAAGACCACATCCTTCTGTTGAAGTTCATGCAACGGATCACCTCTAAGGACTTCGATGCCCAATGTCTGGAAAAAGAGTGAGTCTGCCATTACAGCGTAATCCTTAAAACGTACACTACCATTATAAAGCGGTCCAAAAGCCATGTATTTGCAAACACTGACAGCCGCTTCCACTTCTTGGGGAAAGTTCTCCAAGACGGCACCTGCCACAGGAGGCAGGTTCAGTTCGCCCGGTTCCCCCTGTTCACCGTTAATAGTGAAGATAGAGAAGAGCTGATAGATGCGGTCCGGATCACGGTAGCAGGTATCATAACTTTGCTCGAAAGCAACACGAACAAAAAGCAGAATGCTCATCGTCAGTGCCAAGCCCAGAGAGAGAACCTTGATGATATTGCTACCGCGCCCACGGAGCAGTGTTTGAATTACATAGTATATCTGCTTCATACGTTTATTCGCTTTTAATACTATTCACCGGATTTTCATTCGCTATCCGCCATGACTTCCAGATGACGCAAGCAACAATAAGTAACAGGATAACCAATGCTATCAGCACATATACCGGCCACGAAAGCGGCACCTGTGCAGCAAACTGTTCCATCCACATCTCGTTAACGTATGCCGAGGCAATAATACCGATAATAACAGCCGGTCCCGCTACATAAAGGACATCCTTCGAAAGTAACTCCAATATCCCCGAAGATTCCGCTCCATTCACTTTACGAATAGCAATTTCTTTGGAACGACGGCGCACTTCATCCGTAGTATAACCGATCAAGCCCATCAGCATGACAAAGAACATGGTTACCGCCGCCAATATTGTAGCATTGCTAAAGACACGAACCGGATTATACCGTTCCAATATTCGTTGTTCCAATCCGGCAAAGTCAATCGTTTTGTCCGGATAAGCTTCGTTTACGTCTTTGTTCAGACGCCGTAAATTCTCAGCAAAAGGTTCTTTGAGACGCACATGGACAGTATTACCGAAAGTACGGGTATATCCGAACATTATGACATCCTGTGGCTGGTAATAGGAACCGATATGAAAATCTTTCAATATACCTACTACTTTAAAATTTTTGCCTTCTGTACGTAACGGGTGATTCAAAGCCTTGTCTCCCCAACGCATTCTCTCCGCAAAAGCCTCATTCACTACTATTTCATCTGCTGCACGCGGAGCACGACCTTCCTTCATCGTCATACCCATCATTTTAAAGTAGTCTTCAAGAGCAAAACTGTAGCGTGTCGAGAAGAGGGACTGTCCACTTTCACCTTCAATCATTGAGCCACTATAGCTCCAGATAGGGGTACTGACTGCAGAAGAAACTTCTTCTACATAAGGTAAACCACGGAAAAACTGCAATGCCGGTCCACTCTCCTCCTCACTACCAAAATAAGCATTCCCCACCGCTACACGCTGCGGATTATATCCCATATCTTTATCTTTCACATAATTGTACTGCGCCATCACCACATACATCAGTCCACAGATAAAGGCCACACCTGCGAATTGGATAAAAAGTAATGGACGTTTCCACCCCTTCTTACCTTCCGTATAGCGACGAAAAACCTGCGACACCGGTATCCGCGCAAATAATCTGCCTGGCAATACTCCCCCCACAACAAAAAGAACCAACACTACAGCGAGCGGTACCCAAATACGATCGGGTGCAAAAAGTACACTCAGTTTTGCTGCGGTAGTATCTTCTATAAACTCTTGAAAATTAAGCAATATCAGTCCCATTAACACCAGAGCCAGTACAATGATAATACCTGTCTCCAGAAGAAACATTGAGAATACAGTACCTCCGCTTGCACCACTACACTTATGTACTCCCACCGCTTTTGCGCGGTAAGTAAGCGAGGAGATGGATATCAATACATAGTTTAGTGCTGCAATAAAAAGAATTGCAAAAGCCAGGATACTCATAATGCTATCCATCCGTTTCACCTGGTCTTCGTTTCGATATACATCACGGATGGGTTTGACAAAAGCTGTATAGCCATAAGCTTTCTTATCCTCTTCCGGACGATATTTCTGTATCATGTCATCCAGTCGGGCATTGATAATCTCTTTATCAGCTCCCGGACGGAAACGGATATATTCGTAGTAACTGTCTCCCCCACGCCAGGAATAGTTACCCCAACTGCGACTCCAGGCTGTGGGCATAGATACAACTCCCTCGGGACGCATCGTAGTGTTTTCCGGTAAAGCAGCATAAGTCCCCTTCACTGTAAATGCTATTTCTTTATTGTAGCTCAGCACTTTTCCAATAGGGTTTTCGCCGCCGAAGATTTTCTGTGCCAAGCGGTCGCTCAGAAAAATAACATCCGGTTGTACCAGTTCATTCTCCGGATTTCCGCTCAGTACCTCAATACCCATAGTTCGGAAAAAGAGCGAGTCTGCCAACAGGATCTCGTCATCGAAACGAACACTGCCATTATACAACGGACCACCGAGAAAATAGGCGATACTGGTAGCTGCTTCCACTTCTTTCGGGAAGTTTTCCAATATGGCACCTGCCACGGGGCCACAGTTTTGCTTTTGAGGCTCAAACTGTTCACCATCAGCTGAAAAAATAGAGAATATCTGATATAAATTGTCATAGTCTTTGTAGAAGGTATCGTAACTTTGTTCAAAAGCCACACGGGAAAACAGCAAAATACTCATCGTCAATCCCAATCCAAGGGAAATGACTTTGATAATATTCGAGCCGCGCCCACGTAGTAAGGTCCTTATGACATAATATAATTGTTTCATGATCTAATCTGTAATAATCGTAAACTTACATTTCCTGTGCTGCAACACTTGCCACTATACTGCCATCGAACAAATGAATCGTACGATGAGCGAAAGAAGCATCGTGCTGGGAGTGTGTCACCATGATAATGGTAGTTCCTTCCCGGTTCAACTCTGTCAGCAGGTTCATTACTTCTGCACCGTTCTTAGAATCCAGGTTACCGGTCGGCTCATCAGCAAGTATCAGCTTAGGATTAGTAACCACGGCGCGGGCAATGGCTACACGTTGCTGCTGACCACCGGAAAGCTGTTGTGGAAAGTGTTTGGCACGATGACTGATATTCATTCGTTTCAGTATTTCTTCCACCATCCGGCGACGTTCGGAAGCTTTGATACCAAGATAAGTCAAAGGCAATTCCACATTTTCATATACATTCAGTTCGTCTATTAGATTGAAGCTTTGGAATACAAAACCCAGTTTACCTTTACGAACGCGTGTACGCTCTTTTTCTTTCAGGTTCCCTACTTCCTGTCCCAGAAGTTTATATGATCCTTCCGTCGGATTATCCAGTAATCCCAGAATATTCAACAGGGTTGATTTTCCGCAACCTGACGGTCCCATAATAGCTGCAAACTCCCCCTCTTTCACTTCGAGGTTCACGTGGTTCAATGCTACTGTTTCCACTTCCGATGTACGGAATACTTTACTGATGTCATTAATTTCAATCATGATGTTCTTTAAATTATGAGTTATTAGTTATTTCTTTTAATCTACTCTTTAGCATATTAAGATTAATACACGCAATACTTTAACTATATAAATGCAGAAAGCGTGCCAAAACTTAAAATCCGTTTATTATCAAGAAATTAGCTTTCCAAGCCCAGCCATCAAGTGTCTAATAATTAGACACCTCCGTCTAAAAAATAGACAACTATCGAATAATTAGTGTAGCATGAAAGGACAGAAAAAAGGAATATAAGACAATCATTAATCAAAAAGAAAACTCTATCTTTGCATCCAGTTTTCAATATAGAGGTTATATATACTATTAATATCATTCACATGAAACTATCTAAACTCTCATTCATCCCGCTCATAGGTCTGTTTATGGGCAGTTGCGACATGATAGACTACCATCCTTATGATGTGCGTATCAGTGGTCCGACGGATATAAACAATCGCAATATAGCAAAAATAGAAGCCAATTGTAAGGACAAGACGACAATCCGTTTTGTTACTATGGGCGATTCACAACGTTGGTATGATGAAACTCAGGATTTTGTCAATCACCTCAATAAACGAGATGACATTGATTTTGTCATCCATGGCGGAGATTTCAGTGATTTTGGTGTTACGGACGAGTTCCTGTGGCAACGTGATATCATGAATAAACTGAAAGTTCCTTATGTTGGTCTCATAGGTAACCATGACTGTATCGGCACAGGTGAAGAAACTTATCGCGCCATTTTCGGTGATCCCAATTTCTCATTTATTGCCGGCCGCATCAAATTCGTTTGTCTGAATACCAATGCTCTCGAGTTCGATTACTCCCGTCCTATTCCTGACTTTGACTTCATCAATGCTCAGTTGGAAGACCGCCACGAAGAGTACGACCGTACCATCTTCTCCATGCATATACGTCCATTCTGTTTTGAGTTCAATAATAATGTAGCTCAGGTCTTCCAATATAGCATTAAAAGATTTCCCGGTTTATTATTCTGTACGGCAGCTCACGAACATCATGTATTCGAAGAGGATCTTTTTGATGACGGCGTGATGTACTACATGAGTGATTGCATGAAAAACCGTTGCTACTATGTATTCACTGTAACTCCCGACGGATATGAGCGCGAAGTGGTCTATTATTAAAGCATTAATATGCTTCCTTCTTGTCTATTCGTCAACCGGCCATGCACAGGAAGTGAAAACAATAAATACAGAGCCGGCCCAAGTGTTCAGGGATACTATTATCATTGTGAAACATGACACGATATGGGTAGAAAAAGAAACGGCACAGATAGATAGTGCCGATATTAGTAAAAAGCGCTCCAGTCGTTATGACAAGCGTGTCCATCGTTACCGGAAACATTGGGAAAGTCTGATACCGACTCATACCAAACTGCAATTTGCCGGTAATATGGGATTGCTGTCACTGGGTACTGGATGGGATTATGGTAAACGAAATCAGTGGGAAACGGATATCCTCTTTGGTATCCTGCCTAAATATGATTCCAAACGTACCAAAATCACCATGACCCTGAAACAGAACTATATGCCTTGGAGCATCTCACTTGGACAAGATTTTGCAGTTGAGCCTCTTGCGTGCGGTATGTATCTAAATACCGTATTCGGAGGTGAATTCTGGGCACATGAACCCGACCGTTATCCGAAAGGTTACTATGGGTTCTCATCCAAAATACGTATCCATGTTTTCTTGGGTCAACGGTTGACTTACAACATACCTCCACGCTGGCGCCTGGGGGCAAGAGCTGTCACTTTCTTCTATGAGATAAGTACATGCGACCTGTATGTGGTAAGTGCATTCCTTAACAAATATCTAAAACCGAAAGATTACCTCAGTTTATCATTCGGCCTGAAAACACAGTTGTTCTAACTTCTTCCCTATAAGAAAAGAGAGGGCTGCATCCTCCTTACGGAAGTGCAGCCCTCTCTCCTATTATCTTAATGATATCTTATTAATATGAACGGGCAAACAAAGCGCGGCAAACCGACGGTTTACCGGTCACCATACAGATACCCGGTTCTTTATCATCATCCAGGAAAGTTTCAAAAGGAATACAACGAATAGTAGCCTTTGTATCTTCCTTGATCTTCTCCTCAGTTTCGGTAGTGCCATCCCAGTGAGCAAGGATAAAGCCACCTTCTTCAATCTTTTCCTTGAATTCGTCGTAACTATCTACTTTCGTGATGTGAGAGTTACGATAGTTGAGAGCCTTCTGGTAAATATTTGCTTGAATTTCTTCCAACAGATCTTTTACGTATTCCCCGATACCATCGCAAGAACGGGTTTCTTTTTCCAGCGTATCGCGGCGCATTACTTCCATTGTATTGTTTTCCAGATCACGACCACCCATCACAAGGCGTACAGGTACACCTTTCAATTCATAGTCTGCAAACTTGAAGCCCGGGCGTTTGTTATCGGCATTATCATATTTCACCGAAATACCCATAGATTTCAGTTTAGCAACGATACCGGCTACCTTCTCATCAATCTTCTGCAGCATCTCTGCATTCTTATAGATAGGCACGATAACCACCTGTATCGGAGCCAAATGAGGAGGCAGTACAAGTCCGTTATCATCAGAGTGAGTCATGATCAGTGCTCCCATCAAACGGGTAGATACCCCCCATGAAGTAGCCCAAACATATTCCATTTTATTTTCCTTGTTCACGAACTGCACATCAAATGCCTTGGCAAAATTCTGTCCAAGGAAGTGAGACGTACCACTTTGCAGAGCTTTTCCGTCCTGCATCATGGCTTCGATAGTGTAAGTATCCAATGCACCGGCAAAACGTTCATTGGCAGATTTCACGCCTTTCACTACAGGAACAGCCATATATTTTTCGGCAAATTCGGCATATACGTTCAGCATACGTACTGCTTCTTCTTCAGCTTCTTCACGAGTAGCGTGTGCTGTATGTCCCTCCTGCCACAGGAATTCTGCAGTACGCAGGAAGAGGCGGGTACGCATTTCCCAACGCATCACGTTCGCCCATTGATTACACAAAATAGGCAGATCGCGATAAGAATTAATCCAGTTCTTATAAGTATTCCAGATGATGGTTTCAGAAGTAGGACGGATAATCAGTTCTTCTTCCAGTTTAGCTTCCGGGTCTACAATTACTCCGCTACCGTCAGGAGCATTTTTCAGACGATGGTGTGTTACTACTGCACACTCCTTTGCAAAACCTTCCACATGTTCCGCTTCACGGCTGAGGAAAGACTTCGGAATCAGCAAAGGGAAATAGGCATTCACGTGTCCTGTTTCCTTAAACATATCGTCCAACTGACGCTGCATTTTCTCCCAGATAGCGTATCCGTAAGGTTTGATCACCATACAGCCACGCACAGCCGATTGTTCCGCCAGATCGGCCTTCACCACCAACTCATTATACCACTGCGAATAATTCTCGCTGCGTTTGGTCAGATCTTTTAATTCTACTGCCATTTTATTTCGTTTTTTAAAGTTTTTTCGGATGTGTCTATTAAACAGTCGGCAAAAGTACAAAAAATTGCGTGAATAGTGCGTTTGATAAACGCACTATTTTAAAAAAGCCGCTATCCGAATGATTTCGGGATAGCGGCTTTCATTTCTTTTTTATAGCCAAAATCTTTAATTTACTGTTTAGTAAGAAAGTCAATAAGAAGATTTTGTAAACGACGGGGATCCTGCCGTCCATCCCAGCCTATCAGCCAACAATCCATATACTTCACTATTAGGAACCATCCTACCTTTTTCACGGGCAATTTGAGCATATTTCACTGCCCCAATAATAATTTCGTTCGATAGTAATTCCGTTTCTTCTATTGTAGAAAGTGAACGGTATTCCATTACAGGTTCATTGACAGTCCGTTCTATTGGTTCCTGCTTTTTATATGCTTTAGATTTACTCATTATATCAATATTTTCTACAAAGGGCACCAATCCTATAAGGTTCATTAACGTTTTGTGCAGCAACTCTTTATCTGTTCCACGATGTATGCTACGTCTTCGTCCGTCACCCAAGGTCCGGCAGGAATACATAAACCCATATTGAATAAACGTTCTGAAACACCATTCACATAACAAGGATTATTCACATAGACAGGCTGAAGATGCATAGGTTTCCACAAAGGACGGGTCTCAATACCTTTGGCATCAAGTTGCACACGAACTTCGTCATAGTTAGTACCTGTCTTCTCCGGATCAATCAGAATCGTAGATAACCAATAGTTAGCATTGAAACGATCGTCAGGATTAGATTTCAGTGTAATACCTTCCACACCTTCAAAAGCCTTTGCATAAAGATCATGCACATGGCGGTGATGGGCAATATGATCTTCCAGCACAGTCATCTGACCACGACCGATACCAGCACAAATATTACTCATACGATAATTATAACCAATCTTTTCATGCTGGTAATGAGGGAAAGGTTCACGAGCCTGCGTAGCATAAAACATTGTCTGCTTCTTGGTGCTTTCATCAGAAACGATCAAAGCCCCGCCACCCGAAGTAGTGATCATCTTATTACCGTTAAAAGACAACACGCCAAAGGTACCGAAAGTACCACACTTCCGCCCCTTAAACTCAGAACCTAAAGCTTCCGCAGCATCCTCCAGCACTGGAATATCATATTTAGCAGCTATCGCGCAAATCTCATCAATTCTGGCAGGCATACCGTAAAGATGAACAGGAAGAATAGCTTTCGGCTTCTTACCCGTCTTCGAGATTCTGTCTTTGATGGCTTCTTCCAGCAAAACAGGATCCATATTCCAGGTATCCTCCTCACTGTCGATAAACACAGGTTTAGCTCCCTGGTAAGCTACAGGATTGGCTGACGCACAGAACGTAAACGACTGGCAGATAACCTCATCACCGACTCCTACACCAAGTTGGATTAGTCCCAGATGGATGGCTGCCGTACCTGCCGATAAAGCAACAACTTCCTTATCCTGTCCTACAAAATGTTTCAGTTCATCTTCGAAAGCATTCACGTTGGGGCCCAAAGGAACAACCCAGTTAGTATCGAAAGCTTCCTTTATAAAAGCCTGCTCCTTGCCGCTCATGTGAGCAAGGCAAAGATAAATTCTCTTGTCCATTGAATTATGTGATTATAAAACTATAAATCGGAAAATAAGAATATAAAAAGATAGGTTATTTATGCCATACATAATATGGTACAAACAACCATTTACATATAACCTTTATCATACTCAGCAAGATAATGGCTATTTTAATACAATTTCTACTACATTGTCACATTTTGCAAACATTCTACCATATTGCGGCTGCAAAATGGAGGAATTTATTTCATTCCCTTTTAACCATTCTATTATAGCTTTAGGCAAATTCACCCCCGCTTCATAAGAAAAAGGATATCCACCACCAAAGCGAGGGTTCAACTCAAGGACATAGTATTGCCCATCTCTTTCCAGTATATCACAATCCAAGTTTCCAATATGTCTTATGCTCGTTCCTATAATTCTACCAATATTACGGATGTCTGCATTATCTACCGTAATCGCCTTATCAGTTTCTCCTGCACGCATTGCAAGTTTACGTTTAACAGAAACAGCAACATTATTGCCTTTTAAATCATTTATTATATCTAAACCATACTCTGGACCAGAAATTTTTTCTTGAATCAGAATATAGTCATTACCTTGTGATACTGTAGACAAAATAGTTTTCTTTACTTTTTTATGAAGCAAATTATAAACAACTTCCATTTCATCAAGATCATCTACAAACTCAATACCAATAGAGCCAGACCCCCAACGGGGTTTAAGCACCAAAGGAAAAGATAATTCACCAACCTTGATAGCCTTAACAGCCTCATTATAATCAACTATAGTTTTTGGTGTTCTCAAACCTAATGACAAAATATATTTTGCAGTCTTATATTTATCAAAACATATATCTATGATTTGTTGTGACGAGACGATCAACACAACACCTATTAAAGCAAACTGTGCTTCATTTGCAGACAATATAGGAAGTTCCAAATCATTTAAGCAAATCAATGCTTTTACATTATGCTTTAGGCAAATATCAAGAACTACGTCAACATAATTTTCTGCATATACAGAGGGGACCTGTTCCGCAATATCTGCAACAGAAAGAGCTGGAGCAGATAACTGCATATCAGTACCTACAATTAGACCTTCACCTTTCAATTGTTCCTTAAAATATTTGAGTAAATATGTGCGACGCCCTACACATGTAAAAAGGATATTCATATATCGAATTATTTATATAAACTAATAATATCATTTATCGTTTGTCTTCTCCTAACTTGCTGTACAGTATTTTCCGTTAAGCTCAATATAGGTGAAAGATAATTTATGAAGGTAGGAGTCAACGTAATTGTGTATGCTCCCACTCCGTCAATTAATATATAATCACCAAATTGTATTTTAGGAACTTCCACATCTTTCAAAATAATGTCCTTTTCCATACAAGTTGAGCCTACAATATCACAAATTATTAGTTGTGTAGATTCTGTCTGAGTATATATAGTAAAAGGTAAATTATTACTATGCATAGTCGGCTTAACATCAAAAACAGTTCCATCAGTTGTGATAAAATTCTGTCCAGCAATCCTCTTGCTTTGATATAATTTCGACACATAGCTGAAAACATTTGCCACGACAGAAACTCCAGGTTCTATAACTACTGCAGGAGTATGAGTAATAAACCAGTTATCAGCAAGTACGATATCCAGAATTGCATCGGCATAATCCTTATATTGCGGTTTATGGGAAGCATCTATACCCTTTGCAGCAGCACCAAAAAAACCGCCACCGATATCAAAGTATTCAATATCTTCTAAGTCAAAGGTCTTGCAGATCTTTAACATTTGCCTTACTATGATTTGATAATTGGAAACAGCCCGATCAGAAGACGATGTATGACCATGGATGGAAATTATATTGACATCTGCTTGTTTTAATCGCCTAATGACTATTTCTAACATCTTCAATGTAAAACCAAATCGTCCTACACGTAAACCATTTTGAATCCTTGAACTTCCCATTTCATCTGTAAGTTCAATATTCACACGAAGACCAATCCTTACGTCATCATTCGGATGACTTAGTTTATATTCACATACGCAATCTACCTCATATAATGAATCTAAATTTACAATTGTGCCATTTTTCAAGGCATCAATCAAGATAGGCTTATTTTTTATCGGACCATTAAAAATTATATGTTCAAATCCTAAATACCGCGCAAGCTCATACTCCATAGTAGACACGACTTCAGCATAGCAACCCATCCTCAGAGATATTCCACACAAATAAGGAACATAATTTGTTTTAAACGAATAGCCAACAATTATATTTTCATAACGAGGCGTGAAAGCCGATAAAAAAGAGCCGATATTCTTCTCATACACATCTGGATACATCAAATAATAGGGAGTTCCATATTTAGCAGCCAGTTCCTCTAAAAAACTAAAATCAATTTGTTCCATCAAAATCTTCCATTGTAACATCATTCGCCGAATTAATATCAACCCGGTAAAAAACTTTCTTTATAGTCAGAAAAAGGATTTTTAAATCAAGACAAAACGATAAATTATTTACATACCATACATCCAGCTCAAATTTTTTTGTCCAACTAATAGCATTACGACCATTTACTTGCGCCCATCCAGTAATCCCCGGACGGACCTCATGACGACGCATTTGTTCTTTATTATATAAAGGCAAATATTGCGTTAACAAAGGACGCGGGCCAACTAACGCCATATCACCCTTTAATACATTTATTAATTGTGGCAGTTCATCAATAGAAGTGGAACGTATAAACCGTCCAATCTTTGTTAATCGATCAGCATCCGACAACAAATTTCCGTCTGCGTCCTTATCATCCGTCATCGTCTTAAACTTTATTAATCGAAAAACAGTCCCATTCTTACCTGGACGCTTTTGGAAAAAGAATGAGCCGCCCCCCTTATTTACAAAATGTAAACCAATTACGGTAACTAAAAATATCGGTGAAATAAGGAGCAGAAAAAAGAAAGCCAGAATCAAATCCAGAAATCGTTTAAAAAAACAACGATACATATTAAAAAGTAATGATAGTATTAAAAAACTGCATATATTTATCTGTGGTCACTTCTAATGAGAACTCCTGTTGTGCTAAATCATAAGCATTCTCTCCCATTTGCTCCATCTTATCATCATCCATTATAAATGACATAAAATCAGTAACATCATTATCCGTTAATTATGAAGGTAAAACATATTCATACCTGTATTTACGAATCACCTCTGCCTAGCCCCTCATGATTAATAACAATAGGCTTATGCGTCAAGAAACTTATTTGCCGAATTGCCCCATAAAATCGAATTATTTATAACAAAAGAGCTACCTGCCGAAACTACATGATACAAATATGGCAAATCTGTTTTAGACACGACGCCTAAATAAAAAAAGTTTTTATCAAAGACATTTGCCTCCTTAGTTTTTTGTAAAATAATATCCAGTTCATTTCCCTTGCCAAATATGCAATAGATAATATTTTTATTATATTTAATCGTTTTACTGACTAGATCTACTAAATACAGAAACCCATTTACCTTTCCAATAGTACCACAGTATAACAGTATTTTTTTCTTTCTAGAGAAAAAAGGAAAAGATATAGTAGGTGTCCAGTTCGAGAATCGATTCAACTCCGATATGTTTGGAATTACTGTGATCTTATCCTCAATAGTTCTAACTCGTGCCACTATATTGCGATACATTCCAGTCGATAAAGGTACAATCCAAGAAGCATGTCGATAAACTACTTTTTTAAATTTATTAAACCCATCAAAGGCAACAGGACAGACACCTTGCTCTAAGGAAACATCAACCAATCCATTCCAATCCACCTCCTTTGGCAAATCAAAAGTGGATATAGAGCCTAAACTAACTTGAATTAGTTTATATAATATTTCTTTTGTACCCATATTACATGATCTCATCATAGAAATCAAGCAAACACTTACGAACAAATCCCTGTTCGAATCTTGCTTCTATCATTGGACGAGCATTTGCTGCCATAATATTGTATGCATCCTTATCCTCAGCCATCTTCTTCATTGCCTCATATAAAGATGTGATATCTTTTGAAGGTATTATCACACCATTCTTACCATGTTCTATGATTTCGCGCGATCCATTAATATCCGTTACAATTGATGGCAACCCCATTGCCCCCGCCTCAAGTACTGTATTTGGGAAACCTTCTCTATAACTAGGGAAAACAAAACAGTCACATGCTGCGTAATATGATAAAAGCTCGTCACCAAATTTTGCTCCAACAGAATCAATAGACAGGTTCTGTTCTATAATATTTCTAGATCTGACAGATAGTGGATCAAGATCATCCTCATAAGGTCCTACTAATATTAGCCTTACCGGATTTTCCTTAGAAAGTTTGTTGAATGCTTCACATAATTCATTAATCCCCTTATCCCGAACAATACGTCCCACAAAAATAAAGGTAAATATATCTTTTCTGATATTTTGAGTTCGCTTTATAACTTCCGATCTTTTGTCGTAAATACTCATATCGACTCCTCGTACATTGCCATATCCAAGAACTTTCATAGGCTTTTTGGTAATATGATTGCGAAGATCATTTAGCACTCCCTGTCCCTCTGGTATAATATGAGTAGAACATGCACATGTCAACCAATCAGTCGCCATAAGAATTTTTCGAGTAATACCTAATGCTGTTGGCCAAACTAATCCGGTAAATGTATGGACTCTAACCGGAACTCGTGAAATCCACGCTGCAATCATGCAAAGTAGTCCTGCTTTTGGAGTCATTGAATGAACCATAGTAGGCTTCTCTTTTATAAAAGTCTTGATGAGTTCATAAAGAGAGTATATATCTCGAAAGATTGAGATACGCCTTTCCATACGAATTGCAATTGTTCTTACACCTTCACGTTCAGCAATCACTTTTAATTCTTTCTCAGGCGAAGAAAGAGCAATCACCTCATATTTTTTATTTAATTCTTCCAAAAATCCATAGCAAAAAGAATCAAGAGACTCGGGAACAGTTGTAGCTCGAATAATTTTAATTTTACTCATTCTAATTAAAAATTATTTTCATTAGAGTTAATATAAATACCCCTTTGCAAGAGTATCACGCCGCCTGTTTTGGTATGGATCAGAAACATTGCAATACATTGTACTCTTTTTGAGCCATATTTTGCGTCTGTCTCTTCAAACAATGAGGTTTGTCCCTGCACAGACGGACAAGGAGTTTCCCGCCCGTTTGTCCGAACTCTCTAAAGAGGGAACTGTTGAGCCTGTATTGCTCCATGACAGCACTGAGAGAGAATTCCCCGTCCGGTTGATTCGGATCAGCAAAAAGAACGATACAGCGGAAAAAAACGTCATACGGTCAAGAATGTCGTTGTGGCTACTATGTCCTGTTTGATTCTCTTTGTTAGTCAAACCGTTTGCGGTAAAACACATGATTAAGAAGATGGCAGACACAATGTATTCTTTTCCGGTTCCTTGTACCCTGTATCAAGATACTGGCTACCAAGGATATGCACCTGAAAATGTAAAGGTTATACAGCCTTTCAAGAAAAAAGGGGCATAGAGCTTACTGAAGAACAAAAAGAGTTCAACAGGGAAGTTTCTCACATACGAGTAAGAGTCGAACATGCCATCGGAAGTGCCAAGTTCATGAGAATTGTAAAAGAGGAATGTCGACTCAGGACAAACAAATTTGTTAAATATATTTATGACACATATTGCTTTACATAATCTCAGAATTAAAATCAAGCCATAGGTATACAAAAAACAATTTACGTAAACTCTATTATCTTGATGAAAGTTCTTTTACCCCCTCAATACGCTTGTTTTCTTTTAAGAACATCTCAAATTCGTCAATGGAAGAAGGAGAAAATATTTTATCCTGGCCATAATAATTTTGGACTCGTTTTATAAAGACGACTAATTTTGATGCCTTTAGGTCATTAGCACATATCTTCTGAAGGAAAACTGCTTTTGCACTATTATCTCCAAACATCAAAATTGACATTACACATGCTCCAGAATAGCATGTAACAGTTATTGCATTAGTAAAATCTAACGATGAAGATGCTATTTCAAAAGGTATTTCATCTCGGATCGTGTCAAAATTATAATTTATGTTACCAGCAATTCGTGGATGAAGTTTTACCAACACCTCATCTTTTGAAAAATATTTTTCCAATAACCGTAAGCACTGATTCAAACTATTATTATCTCTAATTCCTTGATCAAGAAAAACAACTTTCTTACCTAAGTACTTATCAACCTGATCATTTAATGCTGATTTCATCAGAATTTTGACTTCATCATGAAAAGCTATTTTTTTCGTTTCAACATTCTGATCAAGCCCATCTATTAATTGTGGATTATAACAATATATACCTCTAACTTTTTTCCTATAATTAACGTCTAAAAATAACCAGTAAAATACACCACCAAGTATAGATAATTTTCGATAAAAAGAACCCACATAAGTAGCATTAGCATCATCATATAACGATAACTTAACAGAAGGTGAATTCTTTTTAATTATGTTATATACAACTCTACATACGATATCATCAGATGGAACAAATAAGTGTGCGACATCTTCATTAAATATATGTTTCCTTTCGCATCTTTTTTTAAGGAGAAACATATTTCCTGCTATTTTTAAATATGCTTTAAAAACTGAAGATACTTTGTAATTTAAACAAAGATCCTCATCAAATACTGTATTTGTATTTTTGACATTTTTACATAATGGTAGAAATTGCTTTAAACTACGATGAGCCAATATTATCACATTCGTATAATCACTATTAATATCACCGTATATGATATTTAAAATTGTCATAAGGTGATATGGTGTTTGGGCTATATAATAATTATTAAGCATTCTTTTTCTCTAAAATTAATGATTTATTAGATAAAATGATTAGCATCATATAAGGCATTATGAAGGGGCCGAAATTCATTTCTGTTCCAATCATCAATCCTGCAATAATTATCAATAGTACAAAAGAAAATGTATTCCATTTGGCGCAAGAAAGAAAAGATAATACATATATCAAACTTCCAATGAGGCCAAAATATAATACTAATCTAGGCCAACCTGGTAAATATTCTATTTCTCCAATATCATTCATACCATTACCAAAAATAAAAGATAACGTTGAACTATCCATAGTACTAAACATATAATTATACCCAGCAAATCTTCCTATTGATTGCCTTTCATAGACTTCTTCATCAGTAATATAAGAACCTAAAGATGTATTCATAATAATGAAAAACATTATGCCAAATACTATTAAGGAAGACATAATATAGATCGAAGATATCCTTTTACTCTTTAATTCATAAAAAACTTTCAACGCCCAAACTGCAGCCATCATTATAACTCCAGTAAACGAGGAACAAAGAACTATCGATATGGAAGCTAGGACAGGTAATATTATATTTCTAAAAGAAAGACCTTCATTTAAAAATAACCTGTATGCAATAAATAATATTATAAAAATTGCATAGTGTGAGGGCTCGGCAAATACTGACATACATCTTCCAGCTGATGAAAAAGCAACTGCGTAATTTTCAAATGAAGATTCTGTTAGAGGAAGAAAAGTCAGCACACCTGGAACGATAATACCAACAGTATATAATGCTACATACTGAACATAAAGTACAATCATAACAAAGATGCCCACCCAATTGAGTGTTTTATAGTAATAATCTTGGTTATTTTCTACAGTCGGAAAATATACCATTATCAGTAGATATACTATATATCTCAATGAAGTCGTACTTTTAGTCAATAATCCATCCATAAGATAAACAAAAGTTATCAATACAATATATACTAGAGCATAACATAGAGATTTCTTGACTTTTGTTTTTTTTGTAGAAATCATTAAATACACCCAAGAAAATACCATAAAGGCATCCCCTACAGTGAAACTTGAAATAGGTGTTGCATATTGAAATAATAGTGGCAAAAGAACCACACTAAGAATAAAATATTTCTTAGATGTGGTTAATGCTGACTTTGAATTTATCTTCATTAAATTATTTCTAATAGACGAACAATGAATTTAGGAAATATTTTATTTACATTAATACCAAATTTTTTCTTAATCTTCGAAAGTTTTTGTCTCAATGGAGAACGCCATGATCCATTATATAAATGAGCAGCATAGGTATTTTCAGTAAAAATATCATTTGCTTTATTTTTTGTATCTATCGGACAAAAGTAGTCTTTTGTATAGATATGAACATCGTCCGAAAAGACCTGTATTTGAGCATTAGGAACAAATCCCATTCCTAATGAAACATTCGTAATAGCATCAACATTAGTTGTAATGTCCATATGGCCATCAGCATCAATGAAAGATTTATCATCATAATAATCAAGCAGAGCCTTCATCCATTGATTACCTTTAGCGGAGGCCATCAAGGCAGTTGGTATTTGAGTTTTATTCTCAAAGCATGTAAATGCTCCATGTATTAAGAATCTATCTATAGATTTAAACATCTGAACATCGGTATCCATATAAACACCACCATAGTTATAAAGTATATAAACTCTAAGATAGTCGCTTACAAATGCATACTTTTTTGCTTCATATGCCTGACGAGCATAAAGATTTGAATTAATTATGTCTCTACACTCATCATCACCCCAGCGTTTTACCTCATAATCAGGAAGATACTTTCCCCATGTATTCATACATTTTTGAGATACCTTATCTAATGGTCTTGTACCAAGCCAAATGTAATGGATAATCTTTGGAATTCTTGTATCATTCATATTTATATATTTATTATATCCGGATTAATAATCAATTTTTTTGCTGTATTAAACATCATAAATATATCCCTTTTATTTAAAATCATATATAAAACTAAAGGGAGCCAAATGAAATTTTCATATTGCAAGCAGCTAATAATTAAAGCCACTAAATACGGTATAAAGAGTCTTATAGGAAAGAATGATTTAAAAGTACTTACCATACTGCTTTTACATAAACATTTTCTACCTTCCACAACCACCATAAATGAAAAGTAAATATATGTAAACAAAGCTGCTAATATAACATAAGAAAAGCCAACATGGAAAAAAGAAATCAAAGAATAACCTAATATTATGTTAATTATAAGTGCTGTCATTGACAAAACAGCTGATGTTCGTTCTTTATTTTTTGATATTAATAATGTAGAATAACCACTGCTGTTAGTATTCATGAGGACAGCTAATGCGATCAAATTCATGGATGTTAAAGCATTGGAATATTTTGGCATAAAATTAAGCAGTATTGGAAAAAAAAGCATAGCTACATAAATCAAAAGATGTGCTGATGATATATAAGTTCCTCGTAATTTTTCCAAGGTATTCTCTACTATTTTATTATCATTAAATGATAGAAGATCAACCAATTTCGGGAATATTATAGTCATCAACGCTTCTAATAGGAGCATTACAGAATTAGCAATAGAGAAAGAAAATGTAAAAGCGCCAAACTCTTCGACTTTATAATTAGCACTTATTAAAGATCTTATTGAAATCAGAATAAATGCGAAGCATGAATTACAAAAAAATAAGTACATACCTTTCCCTAGTATTTCTTTTAGGAAGGTGATTTTTATCAATATTTTTTTCAACGGAGGTAAAGCATCACAAAGTTTAGTTACTATCACTGATGCTATACCACTTATTAAATTACAAAGAAGAAGAGCAATTATTAAGTTCTCTCCTTTTACTATGCAAACAACTATAACATTTAACAATACATTTAATGATTGAACTACTGACAACTGATTTACTTTATTTTTAATCCTTAAAACATTTATAAAAATAGAGTTAAAATAATTCAAGGATGCAATAATTGCAATCAGTAAATAATATTCCTTGATTGGATAATTATTATCAATTTCAATATCAGAAATTACTAAAACAAGATATAGAACAAACAGTAGTAAGGATTGAATTGTATAGAATAAAAGAGCATTTCCAATATAATTTCCACAAGTATTCTCCTGTGTTTTATGATGTACTAATAAAACATTAAGAGATGCGGGTATACCGAAGCTGATAACAGCACAATAATTAAGTATCAAGGTGATAAAACCATATATACCAAAAAAATATGGTCCCATTTTGGCTGCGATTATTAATGACACAAAAAACTGAACGCCATATGAAATATAGCGCGAAGCCAAGTAGATTAATATTTTGTTTGTTAAAAACAACTTTATTTTCATTACAAGAAATTATTAGAAGAATAGCAAAGCGATTAGGGCATATCGCCATAAAAATCAATACATCAAACCAAATTATTTATTTCCAAACCATCTAAGTCATGATAAACTTTTTCCATACCATTACTATTACAATGGTACCCATCAACAAATAAATCCTCATGAACATTATGAAGTGGATCAATAGTAATTATATGATCTTTCTTTTCTACAGCAATTTTATTAATTATATTGTTGTATTTATCTACATTTGAATTGAAATAACAATTATTAGCAGCAACACTTTCTGCTGCATGACCAATTTTTACAACAATTATTTTTTTTACACCATTCGCTATAAATTTTTCTATCAAGTTTCTATATAGCTGAGAAAAAACATCAACTTTTGTATAAACACAATTTTCTCTCCTAGAAAAAATGAACTTAATAATTTTCCAAAAGTATGATTCAAATCCCAAATGTCCTAGCAAATTTAAGAGAAGCTTCCAAAACAACTTATTTGAATTAAGATATCGTGGTGCACAATCGCAAATACCAGTCTGAATAATAACAATATCAGGTTTATAATCTGTATAATACATATTATACAAATTAACTGTTTCAGTTAACACAAGGCCTCTTTTGAAGTAATCCACAAATTCGATATTTGGATACTTCTTTGCCAATTTGAAAAACCACGTTTTTTCATAAGGACACCCTTTTCGTGGTAAACCTAGAGAATCCCCGACACAAAGAACTCTCATTATTTCAGCATTTGTTTATATATCATTTTCAAATGCTCAAATTGATCATTTATTGAGCAAAGACGTGTATTATCACACTCAACAAAAGCTTTTGTTTCCAAATAGAATCCAGGTTTAAAATTTTTCTCTAAATGATCGTCTATTTCTACAGGATAGACTTTCACGCTTCCCTTGTCTTGTAGTTGGAGTTGTTCCATTGGCTTAAGATAAATACGATGCTTTGCAGTTAATAACTCTACAGCCCATCTTCCTGGTGCATTCCAGTTGGCATTATAACTAAATAAAACATTTTTATCTGTTATACCTGCACCAGAAAAATTAATAGGATCATTAAACTCACTCTTATCCTTAGTATAGCAACTCATTTCAACTGGGTTGCCACCAAGAAAGAATGCTAAATCGATTACATGAGTTGAATTGGCATAGAACCAATTTTTCTTAACTGCAGGAGCGCGTCTTGATTTAGCAATCACATGCCCCCACTCGGTAAATTCAAAATTAAAGGATAATAATCCTCCATCCTCTTCGATTATCTTTTCTGCAGCTAATGTAGCAGCAAAGAAGCGTCTATTATACGCATAATATATATCTGTATTATTCTCCTTAGCTGCAGCGACAACAGGAATTAGTTCAGAGGGATCATTAAATCCTGGCTTTTCGCAAAAAATACGTTTTACTCCGTAATTAATTAATTCAAGTGTGGTACTTGCTAATTGTTCTGCATTTGTTACAATAATAACACCTTCCGGTTTTATGGGATTTGTATTTAAGTAATTTGTTAGCCCTCCTGTAATAACAGAGAAGCCAGTTGATTCTTCAAATTCCTTAGCTGACTTTTCTCCTCGACCGATACAAATGAACTCTTTCGCAAGTGCACTTAGTACTTTAGCATATTCACGGGCTATGACACCCGCACCAATTATCCAGATCATAATTTCTATTATTTATGTAATTGGACAGGAATCATTCATTGTTCCTTGTATTCTATTAACAAAGTCTATCACAGCTTTCAAATAAGGTTTGTGATATTTTACTGATACAGAATAAGGCGATAGGCGACAATCGCCAGTGGTCAAGATTTTATCTGCAAGAATACCTGTCAATCCACTTTGAAAAGGTGTTGTTACCTCATGTCGTTCACCATTAAAATACCATAGGTTATTCTCTTCTTCAACTACAATTTCATTACCAGCATTTCTAATGATCCTACCAGTACTTCCCTCATAATCGACAAAGGAACCTAGTTCCAGCTTATCACCATTACATGATACAAATCTTTCTGTACCAAGAAGTTCTACATATCCACTTCGCTTACTTTCAATTATCTGTGGTTCAACTTGATCCAAATCAACAGTAAAATCACAATCTCCTGCTAAATACATCCAAATATCAATACGGTGAACCGAATTGCAACAAAGTCCCCAGTTTTTGCCATTATTGATCATAACAACAGGCTCATCAGGATTAACCACCTTCTTAATTTCTTCGTAAGCGGGCCACATTCTACGAGGGCAGTTAACCCAGCACTTTACATTCTTTTCAGATAGTAAATTAGCGATTTCGTCAAAATCACTTAAACGCATAAATAGAAATTTTTCTAATACAAGATATTTTACAGTAGAATGCTCTAGCAATGCCTTTACTATTGAAGCACGAGGCTTTGAACCTGTAGCAACAATAACTAAATCAAGGCATGTTGGCAATTCTTCTATGCTTTTTGAGTAATTGACATTTTTGACAGTAATTGGACTTACTTGTTCGCATCTTTCTTTTGCAGTATTGAGCGAATCCAGACTTTGATCAACTACCCATATATTCATTTCTGTTTGAGCGGTCATTAAGCCTTGGAGGTGTCTACTACCTAATTGGCCTGCTCCAATAATCGATATATTCTTCATTGTTATATTTTTATTGGCAAATTAATTCAATAAGCCCATCTCTGATAGCAATTTCATATAGGTATTAAGAGATTGTGCTTTTCTTTCACTAATTAAAGTATCACTATTGTTTGGAGAAATATTAATCAATTTTTTATATACTTTATCGGCAAACTTATCATTAGCAGGAATACAATCAGAAGATTTACCGATAGAATTATACATATGAACAACACGATCAAGAGCAGCTAAACCAACTGTACGTTTCCCCATTGATAAAGGACATACATTAGCATGAAATCTCATACTTAAAACGGAATTCGCTTGGTGGTAGACAGACATCAAATAATTACAACCATAGTCTCCTTGAAGATAAGGAGCGATTGCTACCCTTGATCTGACATAAAAATCATTCATTCCCTCTAATAACTCTCTAAACGCCTGTAAATCCTTGAAAATATGAGGAACAAAAACCAAAGAATAGTCTGTTTCATCAATGATTCTTTGCAATAAAGAAAGCAATTCTTCTCTTAACTGAAAATAATTAACATTTCCAATCATACGATTCTTCATAATAAGTTGATCCAAAGTCGTATTGATGGCTATATAAGGCTTTTCAAGAAGTCTACAATTGAATTTTAAGGAAGGTTCATAAAAGAATCCATTATCTAAAATTTCAGTTATAGTTCCTTCAAATTCGCCTCCAAATAAACGTTTAATCTCAAGTATAGAACCGTCATTTCTAACAGCTATCCGCATATTTTTCTTGCTTCCAATTTTCTGTAAGAAGTGATGAAACTTGTCTATATTACCTTCAGGCACAGGCTGATGTGGCATACACCCAACACTAACAAATAAAGTTGGCACTATAAGTTTATCCAAAATTTCATCAGACATATCAAATGTCGTGCCCGTTTCACTATTTGGAACCCAATAATCAAGAAATCCCCCTCCTCCAAATATTAGCAGATCCTTTGCATTTGCCTTTTGAGTGAATTCTAAATCAAAATTCATTTTATCTGCTAAAGAATACTTTTTATAAAATCTACGGATCTCAACCTGCTCTATGTCGAGCCTATCACCTAGTACAGTTTTAAGTACATTATATAATCCTAAATGGCTTGCATTATCACCTATATTACCGGTAAAAGAGGCCACATGAAATATTTTAATGGTTCTCATAAGCTTTCATTTATAATATTATCAATAGAAATTCCTCTTAAAGTAAGCAATGTTTCTACAGCCTCTCGAAAAGCACCATGCCCACCATTATGAGAGCACACAATATCTGAAACTTCCTTTGCTCGTATATCAGCATCGGCCACAGCAAACGAAAGCCCACATGTTTTAAGAAGATTGACATCATTCAACTCATCTCCAATGAAGGCCACATTTTCCATAGAAAGACCTTCAACATCGAGAAAGGATCTAAGCGCTTCAACTTTCTTATGAGCACCATAAATGTATTTATCAATTTTCAATTTCTTTGCCCTTTGCGCCACAATTGGTGAGCATTCTGTGGTAATAAAACCAGTTTTTATCCCAACCTGACGAAGTAGAAAATACCCAGTTCCATCCCTAAGGGAAAACTTCTTTAAAAGTTCTCCCTCAGTGGAATAATAGACACAACCATCTGTTAAGGTCCCATCTATATCGCTGAAAAAGTATATAATTTTCTTTGCTTTAGCCTTGAGAATATCAAGCGATGTCTCCATCATAGATAGTTTTATCTGCAGCAATATCTTTAGTTGCTTTCTTACCAAGTAGATCCCAATACTTTACAGGTGATATGCCACCACCAGGGCACTTTACCATAATATCATCTTCTTCAATGATTTTTCCAGCAGGAATATCACGTTTACTAGTTACAGATACGCCATATTTAATACGAGCAGCCTTCTCGTTTTCATTTAATTCACGTTCAGCCGAACCTAAACTTTGCCATACTACAGAAGAATACCTCTTGATAAGTTCCATACCACGAGGTTCTACAGAAGCTATATGGTCAGGACCTATCATTGTTCTATCAATCGTAAAATGCTTCTCAATTACGCATGCACCTAATGCAACTGCAGCTGCTGGTATTACAACACCTTTGTCATGAGAAGAATATCCGACTAATGTTCCTAATTCATTTTTAAGAGTAGTAAGAACACGAAGATTAACAAGTTCATTAGGTACAGGATACATTGTTACAGCATGGAAAACCATGATTTTATCATTATACTGTTTGATAAAATCAACTGCTGCTTTAATCTCTTCCATAGTATGCATTCCTGTTGAAAGGAATATAGGCTTACCATATTCTGCTACTTGCTTAAGAAGAGGAAAATCTGTAATAAATGGAGACGCAACTTTATGAATAGGTACATTAAGTTGCTTCTCTATAAATTCAAAACCTGTTGAATCAAATCCACTAACAAGGAACTCACAATCTTGATCATGAGTATACTTCTGCAGTTCAAAATACTGTTCATCAGTAAATTCTAATGCATACTTATGCTCACCGTATGTCTTGCCAAACGCATATGGTTTATCATATGGAACATCAAGAGCATCCTTGGTGTACATTTCTTCAATAGTGCGTTTCTGCATCTTAACAGCATCTACACCTACTCGGACAGCTTGATCAATCATCTTTTTGCAAAGATCGATGCTGCCATTATGGTTAATACCAATTTCCGCAATTACATAAGGCTCTTCAGACTCACCAATCCAGCGGTTTGGGCCAACTTGAATTCTCTTGCTCATAACATTACTTTTTTAAATGTTTTCCTTTGTTTACTGCTTCAACAAACCATTTTGTTGTAACTCTTGGTCTTGTGATGGCAGTTCCTGTTATAACACCATAAGATCCCATTTCCATAGCTTTCTGTGCATCCGCAGGAACATTGAATCTTCCTTCTGCAAAAACAGGAATTTTAATATCTTTCAAAATTTTCTCAAGAAGATAGAAATTTGGACCTTCTACAGATGAAAGCGTATCTGGAGTATAACCACTCAATGTGGTAGAAATGGCGTCAGCGCCATTTTCTTCACATGCTTTTGCTTCTTCAAAAGTTGCGATATCTGCTAGTACTAAGCATCCATATTTCTCTTTCACAGCTTTGATGAATGAAGGCCCATCAAGATTTTCTCGTACTCTGAAAGTACCATCGATAGCTACTATATCACTACCTGCAGCAATAAGTTCTTCAACTTCCTTAAATGAGCCGGTAATTCTTACAGTACCATCAGGGAATTGAGATTTAAGTAGACCTATCACAGGAAGGTGTACCGCTTGTTTGATTGCTTTGAGTTTTTCAATGCCTTGTGTACGAATACCAACTGCACCTCCTATTTCTGCAGCCTTTGCAAAAAGGGCCATATACATAGGATCTGCATTGAATGGATCATCTCCTTCTGATTGACATGATACGATCATGCCATATTGTAGTTTTTCTAATATGTCATTCATTTTTATAGTTATTATAAATGAATTCTGCGTATGACATATCTTCTTTTGTGTCTATGTCTACTTCACCAAATATATGGTCAACTACCATTGGATACATATTTTCATCCACAATCTTTCCTTTAAGGAGAAGTTCTTTAGATGATATATACAGTAAGCCATTTTCATAATAAAGAGGCTCCAAATCCTGGCTTCTCTGGCCATAATGATAATTCCATGGCTGATAATGATTGTTTACAATCTTACCCAATTTAAGCTCGCTTCGATTTACGGTCATAAGGCTTGCCGCCTTAGTTTCTTCTATCTTTTTAATTGCCTCATTCAGCAGATTCTTTGGACGTAAAGGATTTGTTGCTTGCAAAAGGACAATATAATCAAATTCAATACCATCATTTATAAGGTATTGAGCAGCATGCTGCATCACAGCAGCAGACGTAGTATGATCACCCGCTAACTCATCAGGACGATCAATAACCTCAGCTCCCATTTGGATAGAGACAGCTTTGATTTCATCATCATCAGTAGATACATATGTACCTGTTACAGAACAACATGCAAGCGAGTAGTTTATTGAACGAGCAATAAGAGGCTTGCCCATAAACTCGTAAACGTTTTTTCGTGGAAATCTTTTTGACCCTCCACGTGCAGGTATTACTGTTACAAACTTCATATTGATGAGTGTCTATTTACCGTAAGGTGCAGGATTCTCACCATTGAGAGCTGCAACGATGCGAGAGCATGCCTTTCCATCACCATAAGGATTAACAGCCTTGCTCATTTTTTCATAAGTATCTGCATCATCAAGGAGTGTACTTACCTCATTTACAATCTTGTCATAGTCAGTTCCGACAAGGTGTACTGTACCACTTACAAGAGCCTCTGGGCGCTCTGTAGTGTCGCGCATTACTAAAACTGGCTTACTCAAACCAGGAGCCTCCTCCTGGATACCACCTGAGTCAGTAAGTACAATATTGGCTTTGCTCATCAAGTGAACAAACTCAAGGTACTGCAAAGGCTCAATAAAGAAGAAGTTTGGACGAGTTAAGTCCTCACCAAAAATTTCATGGATTGGCTTGCGCACATTGGGATTCAAGTGCATTGGATAAACGAAGTCAACTTCAGGATATTTCTCTGAGAGATCCTTCATGGCTGATACCATACGGATGAATCCATCACCAAAGTTTTCGCGTCTGTGGCCTGTGATCAAGACGAGTTTCTTACCATTATCAAGACGAGTTACATCATAACCGGCCTCAAGCAATACCTTATCTTGCTCTGCACGAAGATTGTCATCAGTCTTGAGCTTCTCTACAACCATATGGAGAGCATCAATAACAGTATTACCTGTTACAAAGATTTCGCCATGAACATTCTCTTCCTTGAGGTTCTTCTCAGAAAGAGAGGTTGGTGCAAAATCGTAATTTGCAATACGACCAGTAATCTGGCGGTTCATCTCCTCTGGCCATGGAGAATAGAGGTTGTGTGTACGAAGACCAGCCTCTACATGGCCCACAGGAATCTGTGCATAGAATGCAGCAAGTGCACCAGCAGTAGATGTTGTTGTATCACCATGAACAAGTACTACATCTGGACGGCACTCCATGAATACATCACGAAGACCTTTTAGGACACGTGCTGTAACATCTGTCAAGTCCTGACCTTGCTTCATGATGTTGAGGTCAAAATCAGGTTTCACATCAAAAATAGTGAGCACCTGATCAAGCATCTCACGATGTTGGCCTGTAACACAAACTACAGTTTTAAATTCATCTGGGTGCTTCTGGAACTCTTTTACTAGTGGGCACATCTTTATGGCCTCTGGACGAGTGCCAAAAACTAACATGACTGTCTTCATAATTATCTTGCTGTTTTTATTCTTTTGTACTGGCAGGACCTATTAAACGTCAAGCTTACGCTTTACCTGTACTACCAGTTTCATTTAAACAATGAAAAGCCTCTGCCCGAAGGGCTGTGGCTTATACCGCTCTGCCCATAAAAGGCGCTCTATTGGACATACAGAATTTCTCAATCAAAACACCAGAGGGAACGCCTTCCAATTTATAACGCAAAAACAGATGCTTAAAATCATTGTAACTATACATAAACTTTGCTTTTGATTTAACTAACGCAAAGTTCTGGCTTTTATATCGTTTCTCCTATACGTTATTTTTGAACGCTAACGATACCACCATCTGCCTGAGGAGCATAGAAATTATCACACTTATATTGAAACACAGCAGTCTCACTGAGTACTGCATAACCATGTGCAAAACCCCTTGGAACAAAGAACTGACAATGGTTATCTTCAGTTAGTTCCACCCCCACATGTTGCCCGTAGAAAGGTGAGCCCTTACGAATATCTATAGTTACATCAAGAACAATTCCTTTGACACTACGAACTATTTTACTCTGGGAAATGGAGGGTACTGAAAGTGCAGCCCTCTCATCGCACCATAAGAGGGCTTTGATTCGTCATCCTGCACAAAATCGACCTTACATACCCTCTCTTCGAATTCATGCTGAGAGAAACTCTCAAAGAAATATCCTCTGGTATCCTTAAAGATCTTTAGTTCTATAATAACAACACCTTCAATAGCGGTCTTAAGAACTTCCATATATTGTTTTACTATCGTAATACTTTTCATTCATTAATATATTCCCAGGGGTAGGGATTGTCTGTCACATTCTGGAACTCGGCAATAGCTTCCTGCTGATCGGAAGTGAGCGATGAGGAATCCCAGGAAGCAATGATAGTATGACCTTCTTCAACCAAAGGCGCATCAAACACCTCGCCATAGCAGGCAGTAAGTAGACGGAGTTTCAGCAACGAAGCAGGAAGAGCATCAAGAATATCCCAACAACGATCCAAGACCTCCTGAACATGCTTCTGTTTTTCACCATGGTCTACAAATGAGGCACTGTAACCCATCAGAAGAGCAAGACAAACGTTCGCCTGTTCTTCAACTGTGACACCTTTAGCACCGGAATTATACAAAGCAGTGGTTAGGCGGTAAACTTCACCATTACGACGGGATAGGTCATCGCTATAAACCGGACTCCCGTCCATACCTAAATACATCAGATCGTGCGCAGCACGCTGAAGAGTGATTGCTTCTTCGAAAAGAGACATAATATGAATTAAAAATTAAAAGTTAAAAATTAAAGAACGCCAATTGTTAACTATCTACTACTTCTATAAGATCCGGATGGATGGTAGCCATGGCAACAGCGATGACACCTTGTATAGCTATGACCACACGGCGGTCACGCGCACCTTTCACTTTCAGGAAAACTCCCTCCTGCCCCTCAAAGTCACCACCGATGATACGAACTTTAGTACCTTTCGACAAATTCAGTTCATCAGGCTGGAAGTACATAAGATGATCATTGTAAGTTCCGGCTACGGCAATGAAACGTTGCATCTCATTGTCGGGGATGATTATCTTCTGACCACTGCGGGTATCGGTGATATATTGCAAGTAAGTGACCTTTGATTTGACACGCTTCACATCAGCCGGACGGGCATGAACAAAAAGTAGGTTGTGAACGACGGGAACCAGAACACGGACTTTCTTCCCTTTCTTTATGCTGATTTTGTATTGCATAGGGATGAAACAACCTAGCTTTTCTTTTTCAAGCAGCCGCATAGCATCAGGCTCTCTGCGATAGGTGGCACGCATAGCATACCATACTTCGGTCTCTTTATCCGTTTCCA